>Ga0316620_10000092_pt1 | contig 35773 bp, 24 predicted proteins | sample OWC_Aug_M1_C1_D5_FD_207651 | JGI IMG/M metagenome (GOLD analysis project Ga0316620, IMG submission 207651) | Wetland soil microbial communities from Old Woman Creek delta, Ohio, United States - OWC_Aug_M1_C1_D5_B | ecosystem: Environmental > Terrestrial > Soil > Wetlands | place: USA: Ohio...
GGCGCCGGTGCCGGCCGCGCACTTGCGGTTCATCTTGAAGTCGACCCGCCGGCCGTCAGCGTCGATCCGGATCACCTTGTTGTCCTGGCCGCCGATGTCGACCACGGTCATGGCCTGGGGCAGGAGGTGGAAGCAGCCGGCGCCGTGGCAGTGGATCTCGGTCAGGCTCTCGTCGGCGAAGTCGACGTTGTGGCGGCCATAGCCGGTGGCCACGGCGCGGGCGATGCCCTTCCTGGCCGCCCCGGCCTCGGCCAGACCCTGCTCGAGGCAGGTCCGGGCGGTGGCGCCGTAATCGACGCCCGACGGCCGCACCACCCGGCAGCGGACCATGGCGTCCGCGTCGAGGAGCACCAGCTTGGTGGCCGAGGCGCCCACGTCGACGCCGCAGAAGAGCGAGTCAGCCGAGGCCATGGCCAGGCGATTATAGCGGCCAGCGGCGATCCGCTCGAGCCGCGTGGAGCGCGGTCTCGGTTTTCGCTCCTGATCCCGATGGGGTCGGGCGGTGATGTGGGCGAGCGTCTCAGGCGCGCCCCCAGGACGACGGGTGGTTGCAGCGTGCTCGATTCCTAGGACGTCTTGGGGGCGCGCGAAAGTCGTGCGCCTACTGCGGCGCATGGCCAAGGGGCGCGTCCGGCTCGGCCCGACTCCCGGCCCCCGCTCCCCGCCGCCCGCGGTCCGACAGCGACAGGGTCACCGACAGGTACAGCGTCAGTCTTGGGGGCGCGCGAAAGTCGTGCGCCTACTGCGCGGCTCGCGCCCTGCCGCGGGCCACCGTGCCTCTTGACACGTTCATTCGAATAGAGATAATCCGTATACGAAGTTTCTCGGAGGGATCGGCAGGGCCCCTTCGCTGGAGCGCAGCCATGGTCGACCTCGAAGTGACCGAGTGCCCCTACTACCTGATGTCGCGGGCCAGCCTGGCGGTGACCGCGCTGCTGCGGAGGGAGCTCGTCGTGGCCGGCGTCGAGAGCGTGCGGCCGGCCTACCTGGGCGTGCTCCTCGGCCTGTGGCGTGAGGACGGCCTCAAGCTGGCGGAGCTCGGTCGCCGGGCCGGGCTCGAGCCCTCGACCATGACCGGGCTGGTGGACCGCATGGAGCGGGACGGTCTGGTCAGCCGGGAGGCCGACCCGGACGACCGGCGGGCGCAGCGGGTGCGCTTGACCGGGGAGGGCCGGCGCGTGCGCGAGCCGGCGCTCGAGGTCGTCGACCGGGTCCTCGATCGCGTGCTCGAGGGGATCGCGCCCAGGGAGATGGATGTCTTGAAGGCCGTGCTCCGCACCGTGCTCGGCAACGCCGACCAGGAGCGGGCGCGATGAGCGGCCGGGTCGGCTTCGCCTGCGCCTACGCCCCGCTGCCGCTGATCCACGCCGCCGGACTGGTGCCGTACCGGATCCTGCCTCTGGGCGAGGCGCCAGACCGGGCCGGCGCCTTGCTCCACGACAGCCTCTGCCCGCACGTCAAGCGGGTGCTCGACCGTGTCCTGGCCCAAGACCTGCCCGAGCTCGAGGGCATGGTCCTGATGCTCAGCTGCGACGCCATGCGCCGGCTGGCCGACGCCTGGTCCACGGCTCGACCGGGCGATCGCCTGGCAGTGGTCGACCTGCCGGTGACCGACGACGAGGGCGCGGTCGAGCGCCTGGCGGCCGAGCTGCGCCGCCTTGCCGACCGTCTCGGCCAGTGGTCGGGAGCGCCCCGGACTGACGCGGACCTGGCCGCGAGCTGCGACCTCTACGAGCGGCTCGCTGCCGGGCTCGGCCGGGTCGGCGAGCGGTTCGCCTCCGGCGCCTTGGCCGGCGGTCGGGCGAAGTTCCAGGAGCTGCTCAACCGCTCGGTCAGCGAGCCGCCCGAGGCGACCCTGGCCGAGATCGAGGGGCTGCTCGCGCAACCCGAAACGCGGGGAGCCGAGCGGCTCGGGGTGCCGATCCTGCTCGTCGGCAACGTCCTCCCCGACCCCGGGGCCCTGGCCCTGGTCGAGTCCTGCGGCGCTCTGGTGGTTGCCGACGACCTGTGCAGCGGATCGCGCCAGCTCGCGGCCCCCTGCGCGATCGGGCACGGCGACGCCGTGACCCGCCTCGCCCGCGCCAGCCTGCGGCGGCCGCGCTGCGCCCGCACCATCTCCTCCGCCGAGCCGGGCAGCCTGGCGCGCGAGGTCGTCGAGCGGGCGCGGGCGGTGGCGGCGCGGGGCGTGGTCGTGCACGTGGCCAAGTTCTGCGACCCCTACCTGGCCAGGATCCCGGCCTTGCGCGGCGCCCTGCGCCAGGCCGGCATCCCGACCCTGGTTCTGGAGGGGGACTGCAGCCTGCGCTCCCTGGGCCAGCAGCGGACCCGGGTTGCGGCCTTCGTCGAGATGCTGGAGGCATGATGCAGATGCAGCGGTACTTCGACGACGTGGCGGCCGGGGTCGAGGCCAAGCTGGCCGAGGCCGGCCCGGACGACCTGGTGGCGCGCAAGGTCCTGGCCCTGGAGACGGCGCGCCTCGGGTCGCGGCTCTTCTCCGGGTCCGAGACCGTGGCCTGGTGCGGCGTGCTGGCGCCGTTCGACCTGCTCCACGCCCTGGGCGTGACCTCGTGCTTCGTCGAGTTCGTGGGCGCTACCCTCGCCCTCACCGGCGGCACCACGCCCCTGCTCGAGGCGGCCGAGCAGGCCGGGTTTGCGACTGACAGCTGCTCCTACCACCGGGCGGTGATGGGTGCCGCACTGGGTGGCCTGATGCCCAAGCCGGACCTGGTCATCGCCACCTCGGCCCCGTGCACCGGTGGCCTGGCCGTGGTCGCCAACCTCGCCGCGCACTTCCAGGCTGGGCTGTTCGTGGTCAACGTGCCCCACGCCCGGGACGAGGCCGCGGTCGAGTACCTCGCCGGCCAGCTGCGGGTGATGGTCGACTTCGTCACCGAGCGCACCGGGCGCCCCCTCGACGGCGATCGCCTGGCCGTCGCCATGGAGCGCACCAACCGCGCTCGGGCGGCGCTGGGCGAGGCCTACCGGCTGGCCGCGACCGTACCCACCCCGGCGCGGCGACGCGACCTGGTCAACCTCGGCTTGGTGGCGCCGCTGTCCTTCGGCACCGAGGCCGGGGTGCGCATCGCCGAGACCTTCCGCGACGAGCTCGCGCGCAAGGTCCGCGAGGGCGTAGCCGGCGTGCCGGGAGAGCGCCTGCGCCTGCTGTGGCTGCAGAACCGGGTCCAGTTCCGCAGCCCGATCGAGGAGCTGCTCGAGGAGCGCTACGGCGCGGCCGTGGTGGCTGACGAGCTTAACACCGTGACCTGGTTACCGATCGACCCCGGCGACCCGTTCACGGGCCTGGCCCGCCGAGCCCTGGCCCTGCCGTTGGTCGGGCCGGTCGAGCGTCGCCTCGAGCTGCTCACGCAGATGGCCGCCGACTACCGCGTGGACGGCGCCATCAACCCCTGCCACTGGGGCTGCCGCCAGGGAACCGGGGCGCGCGGCCTGGTCGAGGCCGGGCTCCGAGAGGCTGGCATCCCGGTGCTCAACCTGGAGGTCGACTGCCTGGACGAGCGCAGCTTCTCCGAGGGCCAGGTGCGGACCCGCCTGGAGGCGTTCATGGAGATGCTGGCGAGCCGGCCGCGGCGACCGGCGGCGGAGGCCTGAGCAGCGGGTAGCTCCAGCCGGGAACGGGAACGGGCTAGGGCACGGACACGGACGCGAGCGCCGTACCTCAGTGAGAGAGGGAGGGGATAGCGAGATGCCGGTCTACATGGGGCTCGATATCGGCAGCCTGTCCTGCGACGGAGTTGTGGTCGACGAGCGCGGACAGGTCCTGTCCTGGTCCGTAGTCCCGACCGGCGCCCGCAACGCCGAGGCCATCGCCCGCGCCCGGCGCGAGGTGCTGGAGCGGGCCGGGGTGGGGGAGGCGGAGGTGGCGGCGGTGATCGCCACCGGCTATGGCCGCGACCGGGTCGAGGGACGGCTGGCCTCGGTCACCGAGATCACCTGCCACGCGCGCGGCATCCGCGCCCTGCTGCCGGCGACCGACCTGCTGGTGGACATCGGCGGCCAAGATTCCAAGGCGATCCGGATCGAGCGCGACGGCACGGTCGCCGACTTCGCCATGAACGACAAGTGCGCCGCCGGCACGGGCCGCTTCCTGGAGGCCATGGCGCGCGCCCTCGAGCTGTCGGTCGAGGACCTCCAGGGCCTCGATGCCGCGGCCGCGGGCGGGGTCACCCTGAGCAGCATGTGCACCGTGTTCGCCGAGACCGAGGTGGTGTCGCTGGTCGCCGACGGGGCCGAGGTGCGGGAGATCGTGCGCGGTCTGCACGACGCGATCGCCGCCCGCACCAACGGCCTGGTGCGGCGGGTGGCGCCGAGCCTGAGCGGGCTCCACACGGCCATGTCCGGCGGCGTCGCCCACAACGCTGGCGTGGTCCGCGCTCTCAGCCGCGCGCTCGGCTGCCCGATCGCGGTGCCCGACCACCCAGACACCGTGGGCGCGCTCGGCGCCGCCCTCATCGCCAGGGAGAGGGCCGGCGAGTCGCGGTCGTAGCGACGCCGTTCACTTCGCCGCCGCGCGGGGCGAGGTATGCTCTTCCTATGCTCTCGGTCGGGATCATCGGGCTGCCCAACGTCGGCAAGTCGACCCTGTTCAACGCGCTGACCGCGGGCAAGGCCGAGGTCTCCAACTACCCGTTCACGACCATCAACCCCAACCTGGGTGTGGTGGCGGTCCCCGACCCCCGGCTCGACGCCCTCGAGCAGGCGCTCGCGCCCGAGAAGAAAACCCCGTGCTGCATCAGCTTCACCGACATCGCCGGGCTGGTGAAGGGCGCCAGCCAGGGCGAGGGCCTGGGCAACCAGTTCCTGGGCGAGATCCGTGGGGTCGACGCCCTGGCCCACGTCGTACGCCTGTTCTCTGACCCCAACGTGAGCCACGTCTTTGCCGACGTCGACCCGGTGCGCGATGTCGAGGTGGTCGACACCGAGCTGATGCTGGCCGACCTCGAGATCGTCAGCCGGATCGTCGAGCGGCGCGACAAGGAGTGGCGGACCCACCCTCAGCAGCACGCCGCCGAGCAGCGCCGGCTGGTCGGGTACCGGGGGGCGCTCGAGCGCGGCGCGCCCCTGCGCACCCTCGAGCTCGACCCGCTCGAGCGGGCCGAGCTCAAGGCCATCGGCCTGCTCACCGGCAAGCCTCTGCTGGTGGTGGCCAACATCGCCGAGGAGACGCCCAGCTCGAGCGAAGCCAGGGCGATGGCCGAGCTCGGCCAGAGGGTGGTCGGCGCCGAAACCATCGCCATCGCCGCCAAGCTGGAGTGGGAGCTGATGCAGCTCGACCCGGTAGAGCGGCGCGAGCTGATGGGCGAGCTCGGCATGGCCGAGGCCGGTCTCGACCGGCTGGTCCGCGCCTCGTTCCACCTGCTCGGGTTGATCTCCTTCTACACCATCGCCAAGAACAAGCTCCAGGCCTGGGAGATCCCGCGCGGCACCCTGGCCCCGGCGGCCGCCGGTAAGGTCCACACCGAGATGGAGAAGGGGTTCATCCGCGCCCAGGTGGCGCCGGCGGCCGAGCTCCTGGCTCGGGGCAGCTGGCACGAGGTGCAGAAGGTCGGGGCGGTGCACACCGTGGGCCGCTCCTACGAGGTTCAGGACGGCGACGTCGTCGAGTTCCTATTCAGTGCCTAGCGATCCATGCGACGGCCACTGTCGCGTTGTTGCGCTATAGTTGGCAACGGTGAGCCGGACCGGAGCCATTCTGACAGCAAGCTCGTCTGCGACGCGGGTCCTCGTGGTCGATGACGATCCGATGAGCGTCGATCTCATCCTCGAGTACCTCGAAGGACCCGGCTACAAGCTCACCACCGCCCATGACGGCCTCGAGGCGTGGGAGGTCCTGCGCGCGCGTCCCGAGGACTTCGACGTGGTGCTGCTCGACCGCATGATGCCGCGCATGGACGGCATGGAGCTGCTGACCCGGATCAAGCACGACCCACAGCTGAAGCCGCTGCCGGTGATCATGCAGACCGCCGTCGCCGACCGCCCCGAGATCATTCGCGGCATCGACGCCGGGGCTTACTACTACCTGACCAAGCCCTTCGAGGGCGAGGTGCTGGAGTCGATGGTGCGGGCCGCGGCCTACGACTATGACCGCTACCGAGAGCTGCTGCACGAGGTCCGCGAGCAGGCTGCGATCCTGACCCTGCTGACCTACGGCGTGTTCGAGTGCCGGACCCTGGACGACGCGACTGGTCTCGGCACCTACCTGGCCAACGCCTGCCCGGATCCCGAGCGGGTGGTGCTGGGCCTCAACGAGCTGCTCATGAACGCGGTCGAGCACGGCAACTTGGAGATCGGTTACGAGGAGAAGAGCCGGCTGCACATGGCCGGCGCGTGGCGGGACGAGATCGAACGGCGGCTGATGTCCCGGGAGTACGGCGAGCGCCACGTGACGGTGCGTTTCGAGCGCGAGCGGGACCGCATCACGATCTCGATCCGTGACCAGGGTCTGGGCTTCGACCCGGCCCCGTTCCTCGAGATCGACCCCACCCGCGTCTTCGACAGCCATGGCCGGGGCATCGCCATCGCCAACCTGCTCAGCTTCGACAGCCTGCGCTACCGCGACTCGGGACGGGAGGTGGTGGCCACGGTGAACCTACCCGAGTGAGCGCCCGGCCGGGGCGAAGCTGAGCGACGATCGGATATAATCAAGCGCCTCACAAGGCCAGCTCCTGGCTGAGAACCCTGGAGCACGAAAGGAATCGCCCATGCAGCGAGCTGACGTCACCAAGATCGCGGTCATCGGTCTCGGCAAGATGGGGGTTGACTGGGTCGCCAACCTGGTCGAGGGCGGCTACAACGTGGTCGGCTTCGACGTCTCCGAGGCGTCCCGGGACAAAGCCCCAGGGGCCCTGGCCAAAGGGTTGGGCTGGATCGCCAAGAAGCGCCACGCCGAGGAGGCCGACTTCGCCGCCAAGGCCCAGGCCCGCTTCACCGTGGTCGGCAGCGAGGAGGCGTTCGCAGCCGAGCTCGCCACCTCGCAGATACTGCTCGAGGTGATCTTCGAGGACCTTCAGCTCAAGTGCGAGGTCCTGGCCCGGCTGGCGCCCAAGCTGCCGGCCGACTCCCTGGTCTGGACCAACACCTCCTCGCTGAGCGTGCACACCATGGGCGTGGCCGCGCGCCGGCTCGGCAAGTTCGTCGGCACCCACGGCATGAACCCGGTCTACCAGATGCCGGCGGTCGAGGTGGTGCGGCACCGCGACCTCGAGCCGGCGACCCTCGACCTCACCCTCGAGGTCCTGCGCGGCATCGGCAAGGAGCCCTTCGTGGCCTCCGACGTCTCGGGCTTCTGGGTCAACAAGCACCTGGTGCCGTTCATGCTCGAGGCCTACCGCGCCCTGGAGCGCGGCGAGATCACGGTCGAGGACGGCGACAGCGGCCTCAAGGGCAGCCTCGGCCATCCCCAGGGCGTGTTCAAGCTCTCGGACTTCATCGGCGCCGACACCATGTACCGGGTGGCGATGGCCATGTACCTGGCGACCCAGGACCCGCGCCTCTACCCGCCGGCGATCCTCGCCCGCATGTTCAAGAACAACGAGCTGGGGGTCAAGACCGGTAAGGGTTTCTACCAGTGGGACGGCTTCAAGCCGACCGGGCCGAGGGACTTCTCCAAGTTCACGATCTCGAGCTCCGACTTCCTGCTCGAGGTGTAGTGCGCGGCATGCCGGCCCGCACCCGTGCCCGTGCTCGTGCCCGATCTGGGATGGGTGGGGGATGGCAGGCGCGAACCTGCTCTCGAGCACGCGAGCGTGGCGTCGACGTTGGCCACCATTCGCTGCCTGGGCAGGTCGGGAATGGCGAACTGATGTTTCTTGGAGGCGTGCATGTCTGACCTGACCCTGTGTCCGCGCGCCAGGATCCCCTACGGGACCTGGGGATCGAGCTACTTCCCAGCCTGGCAGAGCTCGCCCCTGGCCGAGGTCAACATCGGCCAGTTTGCCGGCGAGGCCATGGCCCGCATCCTCGGCCTGCGCAAGGTCCCCAAGGACCGCCTCGACTACCTGGTCATCGGCTCGACCATCCCCTGGCACTGGAAGTTCTGGAACGCGCCCCTGGTCGCCAGCTGCCTCGGCCAGCGCCTGCCCGGCTACCACGTGGAGCAGGCCTGCGCCACCGGCCTGCAGGCCACGCTGCTGGCCGCGGCCGAGGTCCAGAGCGGCGCCTACGACACGGTCGGCGTGCTCTGCTTCGACCGCACCTCGGACTCGCCGGTGGGCGTCTTCCCCGAGCGCCGCGCCTACCGCCGGACCGAGGCGTTGGCTGACGTGTGGGACAACTTCGGCTTCGACCCGGCCACCGGCGGGGCGATGATCGCCACCGCCGGCAAGGCCGCCCGCGCCCACCGCATCGACCGCCGCGAGGTCGACGAGATCACCCTACTGCGCTACGAGCAGTACTTCCAGGCCCGGGAGTCCGGCTTCCTCGACCGGGTCCTGGTCCCGCTCGAGGTCCTCAACATGCAGGGTCAGGTCATTGGCCGGGTCGACGACGACACCGGGGTGCGCAAGATCTCCCTCGGCGCCCTGCGCGCCATGCGCGAGCTCGACACCTGCGTCACCGGTGGGTCCCAGACCCACGCCTCGGACGGTATGGCCTGCCTGCTCGTGACCACCGCCGAGCGGGCGCGCGAGCTGAGCCCGCGGCCCGAGGTCGACATCCGCCTGGTGGGCAAGACCGAGGTCCGGACCGCACCGGGCCTGATGCCGGAGGCGCCGGCGCTAGCCGTGCAGCGGCTGCTCGCGCGTGTCGGCCTGACCATGGCCGACATGGCGGTGGTCAAGAACCACAACCCGTTCGCGGTCAACGACGCCATCTTCGCCAAGCTGCTCGGCTACGACTGGCGCAAGATGAACACCACCGGTTGCTCCCTGGTGTGGGGCCATCCTCAGGGCCCGACCCTGACCCGCAACGTGATCGAGGCCCTCGAGGAGGCGGTCGACCTCGGCGGGGGCTACGCCCTGGTGTTCGGCTGCGCGGCCGGTGACGTCGGCATCGCCGCCATCTTCAAGGTCGCGTAGGGAGGTGGGGTCATGACCAAGGCGATGAGAGCTTCGACCCTCGAGACACTCGGCCTGGGCTCGGTCCTCGACATCTACTCCAGGGGCGCCCTGCCCGCCTCCACCGGCGACCTGGTCGACCGGGTCTTCGGCCCGGCTTCGGAGCGGGGCGCGCTGGTGGTGTCGGGCGCCAACGGCATCGTCGGCGCCGGCAAGACCATGCAGCTCGGCTCCCGGCTCGCCCCCTTCGGCGTGCCGATCGTGGCCCTCGACTTCCCGGGCGTGCCCGACGGCATCGGCAAGCAGTACCCGGGCCTGGTCCGCGCCTTCGGCAAGGCCGAGGCGTCGGCGATCATGGCCAACGTCACCCGCCTGAGCTACGACGGCACGAGCCTGCCCAGTCAGCTCGGCGGCTTCAGGCCTCGCTTCCTGCTCGAGGCGATCCCCGAGATCCTCGAGGTCAAGCGCGCCCACTACGAGGTCTTCCGCGCCGCCTTCCCGGGCATCGAAATCCGCTCCGTGACCTCGGGCTTCCCCCAGTCCGCGCTCGGCGTGGGCATCGCCCACCCGGCCTTTCCGCACGAGATCAACAAGGTCTGGGAGATCGTGGAGCGCGAGCCGTCGCCGGTCACCCAGCTGCTGTGGGCGCTGGGCCTCCTGCCGATGCCGGTGTCCGACCACTGGTCGTTCGTGCTCGACGTGCTCTTCTGCGGGCTGACCCTGGCCGGGACGCGCTACCACGAGGCCAGCAACATGCCCTTCTGGAAGGCCGACAAGTACGTGCGCAAGCTGCTCGGCCCCAACCCCTTCCGCGCGCACGACGCGATCGGTGCGGCGGGCGCCAACTTCCTCACCTGGTCGTGTCTGCACCACCTGAGCCAGCACTACGGCCCGCTCTTCGAGCCGACCGCGTCACTGGTCGAGCACAAGGCGAGCGGCCAGGATTGGTACCCGCTCAACCACTTCCGCCCGCTCGTCAACTGGAGCGTGTCGGAGGCTGAGCAGGAGGAGCTCGAGACCTGGATTCTGGGTGCCATGTTCCAGATGACCAGCCTCATGCTGCACGAGAAGCGCGCCCATTTGAGCCTGATGAACGCCATCGGCGAGCTCTGCGCCCAGTTCACGAGCGGCATCCTGGCGGTCATCCGCCGCCACGGCGCCGAGGCGGCGATTCGCCGGGTGGAGGCCTACCACGCGCTCCACCCCGCGGCCACGTCGAGCGCCTGGCACCCGCAGACCTTTGCCGCCGTCGACACGCCGGAGTGGCAGCAGCTCTACGTCAACGCCGAGCACGACGGCAGGGTGGGCGTGATCACGATCTCCCGGGAGGCCTACAACGCCGACGTCGACGCCGAGCTCAACCGGGCCATCGACTGGCTCCGGGCGGTCGGCATCGAGCGGGTCATCCTCAGTCCCGACTTCCACCTCTCGACTCAGATGGTGGGCGCCGACACGACCCAGTTCTACCCTGCGCTCGAGGACGCCGACAAGGGCGTCGCCATCGCCCGCACCTGGTCGGTCACGGCCCGCCGCCTGCACACCGACTTCGCCACCTCGGTCGGGGTGGTGACCGGCAAACGCTGCCTGGGCGGCATGCTCGAGCTCATGAGCCACTGCCACTGGCTGGTGGCGAGCGAGGGCACCGACCTCGGCATGCCCGAGGTCACCCTGCCGGTGGTGCCGGGCATGGAGGGCTGCCACTGGACGTTCCGCAAGGTCGAGCGCGCGCACTGGCCGCGGCTGCTCGAGCTGCTGCTCGAGGGCCGCTCCGTCAAAGCGTCGCAGGCGGTGGGCTGGCTGGTCGACCATGCGGGACCCCTCGAGGACGCGATCCGCACCGCCTGGGCCATCGCTACCGACGGTGACCACGGCTTGACCCGGCGCCGGTTCACCGAGGGCAAGCTCAAGGGTGTCACCGCCACCCTGCCCGAGCTCTCGCCCCCGGCCACGCCGCTCACGGAGGCGGCCCGCCGCGCCATCGTCGACACCATCCGCGACGCCTGCGCAGTACCGGTGGCCGAGGCGCTCGAGGTCCAGGCCCGCCACTCGGGCGACTTCATGACCTCCAAGGAGTGCCTCAGCGGCACCATCGGGAGCATGTACAAGAAGACCTGGGTGGTGTGACGAGGCGCGAGCCGAGACCGGGTCGGCGTGAGCTTCGCCTGATCCGTGGTCGTGATCAGGGGATCCTGGGCTGATCCCCCTGCCCTGCGCCAGGCCCCGGCCCGCATCGGCGACACCCCGGGAACGGACGCCGCTCTGCTCGCAGATCGGTTCCGCCATCCCGACCCCGATGCGACCCCTGGTTCGGGCCAAGGCGCTGGCAGCGGAGTAGAGTGGGGAGCCACATGCTCGCGATCCCCTTCGTCCGTGGTCTTGCCATGCTCGCGACCGATGGCACCGTCGGCGTGACCGAGATCGTGGAGGGCATGCACCGCGACATCGCCGGCTTCGGCGCCGCGCCCGAGCTGTGGCGCTGGACGCTGACCAGGTTCGTCTACCGCCTGGTCCGCGGAGGCATGGACCTCAGCGGCAAGACGGTCGACCTCGCCCTCGGCGCCACCGACCGCTGGTTGACCCTTCCGAGCAACTCCGCGGCCGAGGGCCTGCTGGACGACCTGGCGAGCGTGCTCAACGGGGCCTTCGGAGACCACCTCGAGGCGAGCGGGAACCCACTCGCGATTCCCATCATGCTGCGGGTCCCGCAGGGCGAGCTGGCTCCGGAGCGCGACCAGATTGCGCACGCATTCTCTGGCCCGCCGCGGCGGCTCCTGCTGTTGGTTCACGGCCTCTGCCTCAACGAGCGATGCTGGAGTAGGGGGACCGAGGACCTCCCGGCGACGCTGGCGGAGCGCCTCGGATACGCCTGCGTGTACCTGCGCTACAACAGCGGGCGTCATGTCTCGGTCAACGGCCGCGATCTGGCCGGGCTGCTCGACCGGCTGGTCGCGGCCTGGCCAACCCGGCTCGAGGAGCTCTCCATCGTCGCCCACAGCGTGGGCGGCCTGGTCACGCGCAGCGCCTGCCACCAGGCCGTGCTGGCAGGCCAGGGGTGGACGCGGCGCCTGCGCACCGTCGTGTACCTGGGCACCCCCCATCACGGCGCGCCGCTCGAGAAGCTCGGCCAGCTCGCCACGGTCGGCCTCGCCTGGGCGCCATTCGCCCGCTCGCTCTCCCACCTGGGAACCGCGCGCAGCGCCGGCATCAAGGACCTGCGCCACGGGAATCTGTTGGAGGAGGACTGGCAGCGGTGCGACCAGGAGACGACGATCGGCGACCACCGCCGGCCGGTTCCCCTGCTTCCGGGGGTGCGCCACTGCCTGGGCGCCGCCTCGTTGGAGCAGCCGGGCTCGGTGAGCCCTGTCGCCGGGATGGTGGGCGACCTCCTGGTCCGTGTACCGAGCGCAACTGGGGTTCACGACGAGCCGGCGCGTACCCTCGACGTGCCACCCGCGCAGCGGCGCGTCTTCATGGGCATGAATCACTTCGACCTCCTCAGCCACCCCGAGGTTTGGGCGCAGGTCGAGCGCTGGCTGGTGCAGGACGCTGGAGCATGAGCGTCCCCGCATCCGGACCCGACCCCTGGGAGTGGGAAGGGGACCGATTGCCATCGGGCCGCGGGGAACCGAACGAAAAGCCACCTTCGCCTCGTCTCTGGCGCGGGTCTGCTCGCCCCCGTGACCATGGCAACGGCCCAGGACCAGCTCACGACACCGCAACGCTCCCTCGTTGACCTCCTGAAACTGGGCGACGATCGGGTCGTGGTGGTTCACGATGTTGACCTCCGCTCTGGGCAGAATCCGCGATCGAACCCGATCGTGCGGTGGATGTTGGAGGTCATGACCCAAAGGTCCACGATCGCCCTTCTCGTGCAAGGTCAACCTGCCGTACTACCATGATGGCGACCGACCAGGGCGAGTAGCGGCCCGAGAGGCCGGGTCGAAGCGATGGTCCGGCAGGGGGGAGCCAGGTCACCGGAGTCGGTCGAGGGAGCCAATGAGACCGCAGCAACTGCCCTTGATCGTGCTCGGCGGCAGCGATCCCACCCCCTCGGTGATGCCGCGAGACTCCGGCGACCAGCACCCGCTGTCAGGCTACAAGGGGGCCGACATCCAGATCATGGGTCGCTCTCTGGTCGAGGTCGTGCTCGACCGGGTCTGCGCCTGTGGATGCTTCGAGCCCGTGTACCTTGCGGGGCCCGAGCGTGTCTACCGTCACCTCATCGGATCCGCCACTCTGGTCGACATCGACGGATCGTTGGGCCACAACATCGAGAGGGCTCTCGAAACCGTCCGCCGTCACCACCCGGCATCACCGGTCGCGTTTCTGACCTGCGATGTGGTGCCAGAGGTCGCAACCCTGCAGCGGTTGCTCGCACTGTACGTTGAACACGCGCCGTGCGACTTCTGGGCACCGATGGTCCGGGTGCAGCAGGGTGATCGCCCCTTGGGGGCCTCGGCCTGGAAGCCGAGGTACCGAATCGTGCCTGGACCGGGTGAGCCGCCGGTCGAGGCCTTGCCGGGGCACCTGGTCGTGGTCGACCCGGAGGCGCTGTACCTCGAGCTCGTCTACAAGGTGTTCCAGATCGCCTACGCCACCCGCAACCGGCCCATCGACCACCGTCGCAACGTGATGCTGCAGAGGCTGGTGCTGGGGCTGCTCGCCGAGGACCTGCGCAGCCTCGTGGTCCTTCGCCCGCCGACTCTGGCCTGGACCCTGATTCGTGCCGGGGTCGCGGCGGCCGGCGAGCTGCGGAGAGGAACCATCACCTGCGCCCGCCTCGAAAATGCCCTGCGCATCCTGTTCGTCAAGAAACGGCACCGCAAGCTGTTCCCCGAGCGCAGGGTCGTGCTCCCGATCATCGACGACCTCTCCCTCGCGCTGGACGTCGACACCGAGGAGGAGGCCCGGGAGCTCTCCGTCCGGCTCGAGCGCGGCACGCGTCGCCCGCCCGCCTGAAGTCGGTCAGACCGCGCTCACCGTCGGCGTGCGCGAGGTGCAGCCGTACGCAACAGCCAATACCCGGAGCGGCTGGATCCACGACCAGCTTCCCTTGGGCGGGCGGCTGGAGCTACGGCTCCGGGTGCCCTGACCCGCGAGCCGGTCAGCGTTCCCTTGGACTGAGCCCTGCTGGCGCGCTGGCAGCCGTCGCGACGACGGTCGGGCCGGAGCCTAGCCCGACCTTCTCACCCTCTTCTACTGCGGGCCGCGATCTGCTGCGATCTGCGGCGCTTGCTTGCGCTCTCTCGTTCGACGTACTGCAGAGTACGCCTCGCTCGCTCGCGCTGCGCAAACGCCGTATCTCACGGCATCTCACGGCCCTCGCGACGAACAGGGTGAGACGGTCGGGCTAGGGGAACGAGCGTTGTGCCCGTCGTGGTAGAGTCGCCACACGCATCGAGCGAAGCGCCGCTGCTCGCCGCTCATCGCGATGCGGAGGGCCCTATGATCACCGTCGACGAAATCATGACCAGCAAACCTTTCACGCTGCCAGGGACAGCGACTCTCGCCGACGCGATCCGCGTCATGGCTGAGAAGTCCATTCGCCACATCCCGATCGTGGATGCCGAGGGCAAGCTGGAGGGCCTTGTCACTCGTCACGATGTGTTGGCCGCGTTGGACTCGACACTGCGAGCCAAGACCGAGCGTCGGGACCCGGCGACCATCACTCTGGCAGAGATCATGACCCGGGATGTCGTCACCGTGGATGGAGGCGCCAACCTTCGTCGCGCCGCGCTCTTCCTCGAAGAGCACAAGTACAGTTGCCTACCGGTCATGAACGAAGGCAGGCTCAGAGGCATCGTCACCGACGCCGACCTTGTCGCCGTTGCCATCAACCTGCTCGAGCAGCTCGAGACCGACGAAACGCCTGAGAGGCGGTAGCGGCACACGCCCACCGAGACGGACGAATACACCGGAGCAAGGCGCGCGGTCCGCGGGCATCGGTCGGCGAAGCGAGTGCCAGGTCTTCTGGTGATCGTGGGTGTCGGCCCTCAGCCTCTTGGAGAAGCCCGTCCCCCTGCCAGCCAGGCACGCTCTGCGCGGCGAGATCCACGACACGAGTGAACCGACACTCGCCTGGTACCCATCCGGGTCAACACTGTGGCCCATGTGAATGTGGCCCTGCTCCGGCGTCCGCTCGACGGCCGAGTGGACGTGTGGGAGACTCGACACGCGTCGGCCCGCAACGGGACGGCGGGGAGGGAGCACACCATGTACGTGCGAGCTCTGGTCCTGACGGTGGCGGTCGCCGTGGTGCTCATGGCACCCTCGGCGATGGCCGAGGTCCTGCTGCTGGCGGACTTTGACGACCTGCCGATCGACGAGCCGGTCGGCACCAGCGGCGCGGCAGCCGGCGAGCCGGTGTCGGTCGACCCGGCGATCACCGCGATCGTGCGCGGTACGCCGCTGGCCACGCCGGCCTTGGAGATTCGCGACAACGACGACTTCTCCGCCGGCTACGCCCGCTTCCAGCTGCTGGGCGACGTCGAGGTGAGCGCCGGCCTGCTGGCGATCGACGCCGACCTCTACTTCGTGGAGTTCGAGGGGTACACGATCGCGGTGCGGGAGGCGTTCTCGTCGGCGTCCAGCTTCGCCAACGTCGACTTCTCCGAGTGGGGGGATGTGTCGCTGTCCGACGCAGCCGGAGCGCTGGGTCCGGTCGGCGACTACGAGACCGGGCGTGTCACGCGGCTGCGGCTGTTGTTCGACCTCGACGCCGGCACGTATGACGTGTTCCTTGACGGGCAGGTCGTGGTCGCCGGGCGAGCCCATGGCGTGACCGGGACCGGAATCGGTGCGGTCCTGGTCGGCACCATCCACGACCCCGACCTCGCCGGGACCTTCCTGGTCGACGACCTGAGGGTGGCGACCGTGGAGACCGGCTGCCTGACCTCGGCAACGGCGCTGTGCCTGAGCGGCGAGCGGTTCCTGGTGACGGCCGACTACCGGACCGGCGACGGGACGAGCGGTGCGGCCCAGGCGGTCGCGCTGACCGCGGACAGCGGCTACTTCTGGTTCTTCGGCCAGGACAACCTGGAGGTCGTGGTCAAGGTTCTCGACGGCTGCGCCGTCAACCAGCGCTACTGGGTCTTCGCAGCCGGGATGACCAACGTCGAGGTCAGCTTGAGGGTCGAGGACACCGCCACCGGGCAGCTCTTCGCCCACTCGACCTCGCTCGGGGAGCCCTTTGCGCCGCTGCAGGCCACGGCGGCCTTCGCCACCTGTCCCTGAGTGGCGCGCAGACGGTCCCACGCCGCCTCTACGGGCGCAGAACCGGGCCCGTCACTGGGGTGGTTGGACGGCCTCCAAGGGGTGCCGCGGCTGCGCCAACGGGAGCATGTACACGAAGACCTGGGTGGTGTGCGAACCACCCACGATTGACCGCGGGTCAGGCGCGGGTGGCCCTCGAGGGTGCGCACGCCTCCATCCCGGGGCTGAGCCAGGCGTCGCATGGGCTGGGCGAGGCGTCTTCCGGTGAGCCGAGCCTGTCGTACTGCGGCGTCTTGCCCTCGCCGGTCCCGAGCCTCGACCCCGTGCCGTTCCCGAGGTGTGCGAATGGCACGCCTATCCACTGGTGATACAATTCGTTCGCAGAACTGTGGTGCTGACAACCCGAGGCGGTTCGCCCCCCGGCGCCGGGGCCAGGTTGCTGCCATCCGGAACCGGGGATTGCTTTGGGGGCCCACGGCTGGAGCGGACGTTGGCAAGGAGGGGCAGAGAACGATGATCAGCAAACGGTTCGTCGCAGTCGTCGCAGTCGTGTTCATCGCGAGTAGCGCGTTTGCCGAGGTCGTACGTTCGGGCGCGATGGCAGTCGACCTCGAGCAGATCAAGGAGGTGCCGCGGAGTGGCGCCGCTCTGCCCAAGGTCGGTGGCAACCTGGACAGCCTGCTCGTCAACTCGACCTTCGAGAGCGGCAGCATGGCGCCCTGGGTCACCAGCAACTGGGTGATCTCGACCATCAGTCCGCTGGCCGGGACGTACTGCGCGGAGGACTATGGCAACTACTCCATCGAGCAGTTCTTCGGCCCGGTGGACGTGAGCCAGATCACGACGGTCGGGTTCTGGTTGAGGCAGCCCGACGTCGCGATCTTCGCCGTCGACTTCTTCTATGGGGCGAGCGATTACGACGAGATCATTGAAGCCCCTCCGAACGCCGACTGGAACCTATGGGACTACACCTATTTTCTGCGCGCCTCGGGGTCTTTGACCGGGATCCGCATCTGGGGGTACACGGGAGGCCCCAACGGGCCGACTTACATCGACAACGCCCTGATCTTCGCCGGCCCGACCGTGGCCTTCCCCTTGGCCAGCGACTTCTGGACCGTGACAAGCAGCCCCTACTGGTGGAACGCCGGAGACACCGTGTGGGGGGATCGCGACGTGCCGTTGGCGTCGGTCAGCCGGGCCGACATCGCGCTCAAGCTGAGCACCAACTCGCTCAGTGATGCCCTGGGCGGGTACGTGGACCTCGCGTTCCAGCTCGACGGGTCGACGGTAGGAACCCTCCACGTGACCCAGGCTCATGGCCTCGGCTACGTCATGGGGTCCTTCACCTTCGCCCCCAAGACGCCTCCCTTCGAGCTGCGCTACCTCGAGCTCAACACGGTCGTGCCGGGGGCGGGCTCCATGGTGCTGGACGCCGTCGGCGAGAGCTGGGTGACCTTCTCGAACGACGCCGCCTCCTCGCTCCTGTTCTACGACGGCTTCGAGACCGGGGACAGCTCGGCGTGGGACGTGGTCGTGCCGTGAGCTGACAGCAGGCGGGGCGCCGGGCTCGCGGGAGGCGCCACGTCCTGCTGACCGCGGCCGCGCCAGAGCAACCGTTGCGACGCGCGAGCCGGCGTCCTCGCTTCAGTCCGCGCTGAAGACCGGCACTCCGCCGACCACGGTCAGGCGCGGCAGGAAGCCGGTGATATAGGCGTTGACCGTTGCCAGCCGGTCGGCGTCGTCGGTCCCGGAGGGCATGCGGCCGAGGGCGTCGAGGGTGAGACTGTCGGGTCCGGTGATGGCCAGCGGGTTGGCCCGCCAGACCACGATATCGGCCAGCCACCCCAATTGCTCCGGGTCGCTGGGGATCGCGATCGCGCCGACCTCGTTCTCCATCCGCGCGCTGTAGGCGCCCCAATAGGTCATCGCGGCCAGGGCCTGCTCGATTGTGATCTGCATGGGGTTGGCGTCACTGCCCTCGAGGTAGCCGAATGGCGCGTAGACCTTGCCGGCCAGGTAGTCCGGGGGCCGGCTCGCGGGCTCGGGTCCTTCCTGGTCGGCCCACTGGGTGGGGTCGATCTCGACCGGGGTGCGAGCGACGGCACCGATGACGGTGAGGACCGGGCGGGGGTCGCGCATGGCCGGGGGATCGGTGTTGATGGTCATTGGGATGTCGCGTTCGACGAAGGTCGTGAGGGCGTCCGTGTGGTGGTATCGCGGCACCGGCGGCAGTCCCTGCCAGGGGTCAGTGACGCCACCGGGTAGGATCCACAGCTCCTGGGCCACCGGGAAGGCGGAGCCGGTGCCGCCGTCGAGGGCCATGATCGACGGCTGCAGCGAGACGAGGGCGTTGCGGGTGCTCGGGGTGCTGGCCGCGTCGATGCCGTCGGCGCCCTGCAGGATGTCGAGCAGGTGGCCGGAGATGAAGAGCAGGTGCTCGATGCGGAAACGCTCGTCGCTGAACGAGCGCCGGATCGCCCCCAGGTCGGCGTCCTCGGGCACCACCTCCTTCCACCGCTGGGGCAGCTCGGCCCACTCGGTGGGCAGGCTCTCGACGTCCTGCTTGAGCTGCTGGATGGCCCGCGCCCAGAGGTCGACGGCGCCGTCGCCGCTGGTGTGGCAGACGACCTGCGAGGGTAGGGGCGGGAGATCGGCCGGCGAGCGCGATGCCTCGAACCAGATGCGGATCAGCGCCGACAGGGTTCGTTCCCAGGCGTCGTTGACCTGGGCGAAGACGGCAGCGAGCTTGTCCGCCAGCTGAACGGCCTGGTCCGGGGACAGCGAGACATGATTCAGCCGTCCGAGGTCGGCGGCCAGCAGCTGCGTGGTGACGGTGAAGCCGAGGAAGTTGACGACCCCACTGGTGAGCCCGCTCCAGTCGTTGGCCAGGTTGGGGTTGTAGAACGGCGAGGTCGGGTCCGACTCTCGCACCAGCCAGTAGAGCGCGGCGCTCTCGCGGCTGGACAGGACCTGCTCCTGGAGGTCGGTCATGGTCAGCAGGCCGAAGGAGTGGTCCTGGAACGTGACCTGGTTGCCGAGCTCGTTGGCCACCGGCAGCGGATCGGTTCGCGTGTACTTGGCGAGGGGAGCGCTGGTGAACGAGTTGCGGGTCATCGACGAGCCGTCGAGCTGGAGCTTCCAGCCCAGCCAGCGCACCCAGCCCGGGTACTCGTAGTGGGTGGTCGGCGGCCGCAGGCGCTCGACGTCCGAGCCCGCGACCTCGTCGAGGGCGAGGCCCAGGCTTCCGGCCACGTCGTCGCCGGTTTCGACGTAGTAGTAGAGGCCGACCCGCAGGTCGAGGCCGCCGGTCGAGGCGCCGGGGTCGAGCCCGACCCGTTCGAGGAAGGCGGCGTCCGGCCCGTGGTCCCACGACATCGCCTCGTAGGCGTCGAACTCGTCCTCGCCGTCCCGGCGGTAGAACATGATGTCGTTGACCATGGTCAGCCCGTGGCGGTGACACCAGGCGGCGGTGTTGCGGCGCTGCTCGACCAGCTCCGGGATGGTCGGCCAGCTGACCACCACCGCCCCCAGGGCGTCGCGCATGGGGTAGTGCTCGGCGTAGCCGGTCGGCCGCCAACCGTCGGCCGCGCTGTCGTAGAAGTACTGGATGAGACCACGCTTGGCGCCGTTGTACCAGTTGGTGGCGTCGGGGTCGCGGGGGTCCCAGGCGCCGTAGCTCACCGGGTCGTGGCTCGGCGGCGTTCCCCAGTAGTCGGCCGCGGCATCCCAGACCGTCGCCGGAATCCACTCGACGAGGAACCGCGCGAAGGGTCTGAGCTCGAGTGAGACGGGCGGCTCGGCGAACGCCTGGCTGGCCAGCTCGGGGATCATCGCCTGGCCGGTCAGGGTGCGACCGGCCGCGTCGCTGGCGATGACGTCGAACGGGACCCAGAGGGTGTCGCCATCGTCGGCGATCGCCGTCACCACGTCAACCGAGAACGGCAGCGCCGCCCGGAACAGCACGTCCGCATCGCCCCCCGCCGCGGGCAGGGACAGGATCCAGGTCTCGCCGTCGGGCGATCCCGAGGGAGCGACCGCGGTCACGGCGATCGGCTCCAGGGAGCTCCGGATCGACTCCTGCCGCTCGTTGTAGGCGGCGAGGAGGGCCGAGTTGAACCAGCACGACTGGCCCGTGGTTTGGACGACGAGCGCGGTTGCGGTCGGGTAGTCGAGCGCCGGCCACGACGCCGGGTCGGTGGTGCAGGGATCGGCCGGAGGGGTCACTGCCTGAGCCCCGATGCGGTTGGGCAGGTAGTAGGGGTTGAAAGTACCGCTGGCGGATGACGTCGAGGCGTAGAGATAGGCGGCCTGCAGCGCGCCCGAGGCGTCGCTGTCGATCTCCGGGTAGATGTAGCCGTGGAGAAAGATGCCGTCGTCCCCGCTCTCCACCAGGTGCCGGTTGGCGTCGGCCACGATCCGCCACATGGCGTCGCGGGCGCAGGTGCGTTCCCAGTCGCCGGGGAGGACGTAGTAGGCCGGGTCCGAGACGTCAGCCCAGTAACCGAAGCGCTCCCCGGGCGCCGGCACCTTCTTGGACCAGCTCGAGACGTGGAAGTGGGTGTCGACCAGACCGGGAGTGGCGACGGCGCCGTCGAGGTCGAGCCACTGCGCCTCACCGAGGAGCTCCTCGGCGACCCCGGCCGTCCGCCAGTAGGTCCTCAGCTGCTCGGCCGTGATGCCCGGCGCCGGCGGGCTCTCCGAGCTCAGTAGGAGCGGGAAGTCCGAGACCGGGCGCGCCACCTCGCCGTCGGGGAAGGCCGGTGTCCCGAGCGCGGGGAAGATGGCCGCGACGCGGCCGGTGTCCGGGTGCACGAGCACCGCGTGCAGCACGTAGAGCCGATAGCGGTCGGCCGTGGAGGCCGGGGACTGGGCCTTGCCCGGGTCGACGGTCAGCAGGTAGCCGTTGTACAGGCAGCGCAGCCGCACCGCCTGCCCCTGCCGTGGGATCCGGCCGCTCGGGTCGCGCGGCGCGCCCGCGGGCTCGTCGGCGCGGGCCGGGACTGGGCCCGACATCAGGGCGACAAACGCGAGCACACCGCCAATGATGGTCGAGGGCCACCTTCGGCAGGCTCTCCCCGGTTGCCTCACCCGAGCTCTGTCAGTCATGGATCTTCTCCTGGCGCCATGATACGCGGTCGGCCAGGGGGCCTGCCATGGCCCGGGCCCAAACCGCGGACGGTTTCACCGTTGTCAGCGAAAACCGCACGCCCGACCGAAGCCGGAGCTGTCCAACTCGATGGCGGTCCGCCTCTCGGGCGACCTGGTCGCCGTGGGAGTGGGAGCAGGGGCGTGCCATGCCGCGCGGGTGGAGCCATGGACGTGCAGGCCGAGGTCGACAGGCTGCATCGCGCGCTGGCCGCGATCGGCCGGGACCGCGACGCCGCCCTCGGGTAGAATGCCGCTGCCATGACTCCCACGGAGCGCGAGCACCGGATCGACGGCCTGCGCGACTTCCTCGCCGCTGACCCGACCAAGGTCGTCCTGTCCGGGCTGATCCTGCTCAGCCTGGTCCTGCCCGCGGCCGTCATCGAGCGCTACGGCACGGTCTTCTTCGTCCTCTTCGCGGTCGAGATCGCGATGCGCGCCTTGGTCCTGGGCCAGGACCACCGGCGCCACCAGCTGAGCCGGCTCGACCTCGTCTTCCTCGTCCTCGACATCGTCGCCACAGCCAGCTTCCTGCCGATCCACCTGGTCTGGAACAACGCCCGCCTGCTGCGGCTGTTCCGGCTCTCGCGCATGCTCCTCCTGCTCGACTACTGGGGCGCGGTGGTGCGCGAGATCTGGTTCATCCTGAGCAAGCGCGAGCGGCTGTATCAGATCACGTTCGTGCTCATCACCGTGCTCATCCTCAGCGTCTGCTCGGCGCTGGTGCTCGAGTACTTCGACGTCCAGGGGGTCGACTTCGACGGCGACGGCGATCACAGCGACCGCCGCTCGTTCTGGGCCATGCTGTGGTGGTCCTTCCTGCAGCTGGAGAGCTCGGACAACTTGCTCCACGACCCCAACGCCTCTCTCGGCTTCGTCTTCTCCTTGCTCCTCACCGTCTGCGGGCTGTTCCTGTTCAGCTTCCTCATCGGCATCGGCAACTCGGTCGTGCAGGAGCTGGTCGACCTCGGCAAGCAGCGCCGCCTGGGCATTCGCCGGCACACCCTGATCTGCAACGTCGGGCCGTACAGCGGGCTCCTCCTGCATGAGCTGACCGCCTACTACGCCAAGAGCCTGCGCTCGCCCCGCATCGTGACCATGGGCCCGGCTGAGAGGCGCTACGAGTATATGCTCGAGGGGGGACTGCTGCGCCTCCGCTACCGCCGAGGTCAGCCCCTCTCTCACCACGACCTGCGCAAGGTCGACGCCGACCGCGCCACGCGCATCATCCTGCTCGGCCAGCCCGAGCAGGCGAACTCCGACTCCGAGGTCGTCTCGCAGGTGCTGTCGGTGCGCGAGGCGAACCGGGACTGCCCGCTCTACGCCGAGCTCTTCCGCCCGGAAAGCGTCCGCGCCGCGCTCCAGGCCGGCGGCCCCAACACCGTGCCGGTGATGGCCAACCGCCTGGTCAGCCTGTACGCCGCCAACCTGATCGTGTTCCCCGGGGTCGAGCAGGTCTTCCGCGAGCTGCTCTCGTCGGCCGGCGACGAGATCTACACCTGCATCTACGACAGCGGGGCCATGACCGGTCGCCGGGCGCCGACCGGGCCGGTGCCACCCTTCCCCGAGCTGCTCGCGCACTGCCACCGCCGGCACGGCGTGGTCCTGCTCGGCCACCTCCTGGCCGACGCAACCGAGCCTGGCGGCGTGGCGCCGGCGCTGCTGCCCGGCCTGACCGGCGGCGAGGCCGCCCGGGCTTCGGTGCCTGACCCGGCTCGGCTGCGCGGTTTCGTCGGCGTGGCCCCGAACTTCGAGCGCATGCGCGCCTGTGTCGACGACCTGCCGGCTGCGCCTGCGTCAGCCGACGTCGGAGCGGGCGGCGTACCCGGGTTCGCGGTGTGCCCGGGCGCGACGCGGCTGCGCTCGCTCCTGATCGGCGGGTTCCACGAGGGACTGGTCGACTTCTGCGAGGAGCTGATCCTGTGGACCGGTCTGGCCGAGATCTTCGTCATGGTGCCGGCCCCGGCGCAGGCCCGAGCCGTGCTGCACGCCTTTCTCGACCGGGGCGAGGAGCCGCCGTCGTCGGCCGTGCAGGGCGGCCGGGTGCGCTTCGCCCCCGCCGGCGAGTCGGAGGTTAGCTACGCGCCCCTGGGCGCGACCGAACCCGCCGGCCGGCTGCGCGTGCTGATCGGCGACTGGTCCGACGACTCCACCCTGCGTGGCGGCCAGCCTGGCGGCCCGTGCCTCGAGACGCTGGACGCGGCCCTCCTCAGCTACCAGCCGGGCGAGAGCGACCCCGACGCCCGCACCGCGCTGGCCGCGCTCAAGCTGCTCGAGCTGCGCGGGCAGAGGCCCGGGGAGCTCAAGTCTTCGTTCCGGCTCATCTGCGAGCTCCAGCACGACGACAAGGCGGCCCTCTTCCAGCGCCGCTTCGGCCAGCGCATTGGTCCCTGCGGCGACGTGACGGTGATCGCCGCCGAGGCGATGCGCAACGCCTTCCTGGCCCAGGCCGTGTTCGTGCCCGGCATCGTCGCGGTCTACCGCGAGCTGCTCGGCAAGGCCGGGGTCAGCCTGTGCAAGCTGCTGCCCGAGGCGGTGGCCGACCCGCAGCTCGAGCTCGACTTCGGCCAGCTGCTCTCGGCCCTGTACCGGCGCGATGGCCTGCTGGCGGTGGGCGTCGAGCTCGACGACGCCGCCGGGCGACGGGTCGTGGTCAACCCCAAGGCGGGCAGCGCCGACTTCCGGTTCAGGGCGGGTGACCTGGCGGGCCTGTACGCTCTCGGCGACTTCGCGCGCCTGCCACGCGCCGCCGCCTGTCCGGGCTGCCTTCTGGCGCCTGCCAGCACGGGCGGGTGACCGCCAGCGCTCCTGCTACGCAATCCGGCACGCATCAGAGCAGGAGCCGGCCAGGGCCGGGCGGGTGCCGTCGACGTGGCTGGAGCTGGAGCTGCTCGAGCAGGCTGGCGGCCGCCTCCAGGAGCTGCAGGTAGCTGTGCGGGCTGAGGTTGGCTCTGCGCAGCCGGAAGCGGGCCAGGACCTCCCGGCGGCGGGGGTCGGCAGCGTCCTCGAGCAGGCCGCGCTGCTCCTCAGCGGAGAGGGTCATCGAGGCCCTCCAGGAGCTCGGCGAGAAGATGGAGCCGATCGAACAGAGAGAAGTAGTCCTCGAGGCGGGCGCGCTGCAGGCGTCGCCCGGAAGCCGCAGCCGCCTCCAGGAGCCGCCTCATGTCGGCGGTCTCCGTCCACGCCCGCGCCGGGTCGTTGACCAGGGCCTGCAGCTTGAGCCCGATGAGGTCCTCGGTCTGAACCACCGGGGGTGCGAGACCGCCCTGACCCAGCTCGATCTGCTCGGCCCTGCTCAGCATGGCCAGGGCGTAAGCGCGGTGCGCGTGGAGAGCGTCGATCGCACACAGCTGCCCCGGCGGCGGTTGGTAGTGGCTCGTCTCCTCCCACCGGTGCTCCAGGCGGTAGCCGCGGCCGAAGAGCGTCGCGTCAAGCCGCGGCAGGGCCTCACGCCGGACCAGGATGTCGACGTCGAGGGTGGCGCGGGGGTAGCCGCGCAGCCCTACGGCCAGGCCGCCGATCACTGCCCAGTCGCGCTCCTCGACGGGAAGGGCCGAGGCGAGCAGGGCGAGGGTGGAGGTGAAGTCCATCGGCTCATGGTAACCCCGTCGCGAGACCTGACGCACGCCGGGCGCGCGGCGGAAGGTCCGGCCGCTCGGGGGGCTGGACTCCTGGGGATCAGGTGCTAGAATCTGGCCCATGCTCAGTAATGTCCCCCGCATGACGCGGAGGAAGAACTTTCGGAGGAGGTGCGTATGAGCGTGCGCAAGCTGTGCCTGTGGACCCTGGCCTGTGCGGCCGTGGCGTTGCTCGCCTGGCCGCTGGCGGCCCAGGATAAGCCGGAGGGCGAGCCCCAGGAGTCCATCGAGACCTGGACCTGGGGGGGACCGGTGTACCCACCGCCGGACGGCGGGTCCAGGACCGTCTACCAGTACGACAACCTCACGCCGGTGCCGGTGCCAGACAACTCCTGCCCGGCCTGGACGACATCGGTGACGGCCGTGCCCGACGGGTTCCAGATCGTCACCGTCAAGGTCGGCATCTGGATGACCCACACCTGGCGGAGCGACATCGAGATCCAGCTGCAGGGGCCGGACGGCACCACGGTGCTGCTCATCGCCGATGCCGACAGCAGTGCCGACAACCTCAACGTGCTGTTCGACGACTCGGCGTCGGCGGGACCGGACTCCACCAACCACGCCGCGCCGCCGCCCTACTACGCCAACGTGTGGTGGCCGGCACAGGCACTGTCTGCCTTCCGCGGCAGGAGCGCCACCGGCAACTGGACCTTGGGGTTCTGCGACGACACGGCCAGCGACACCGGCACCCTCCAGCAGTGGAGCCTGTTCCTGGAGACCGATGTGGTCGCCCTCGACCCGGCGGCGCAGAGCGCTGTGGCCTGCCCGAACGACGTCGTCCCCTACCAGCTCGACGTGTTCAACGGCACCGCCACCGCCCAGTCGTTCGCCCTGAGCTATACCGGGAACCTGTGGACCGTGACCGGGCCGGCAGCCACCAGCACTCTGCCCAGCTTCGGCGGGGAGACGATCGGCTTCACCCACACCGTGCCCGGAACCGCGATCATGGGCGATCTCGACACCGTGACCGTGACTGCCACCGGCACCCAGAGCGACACTGCCACCGCCACATCCATGGTGCCGGTGGTGGCCGGCTGGGGTGACCTCGCCAACCTCGCCCCCCCCGGGCGGCCGACCCGGAACCACTCGACCGTGTACTACAACGGCAAGCTGTACAAGATCGGTGGCTACGACGGCGCGGCGCGTGCCTACGTCGACATCTACGACATCGCCACCGACACCTGGACCACCGGCGCCGACATGCCCGGGGCGCGCTACTGGCAGGACTGCGTCGAGATCGGCGCCAAGATCTACTGCGCCGGCGGCTACTTGTCCTCCTCCACCAACACCCTATACATCTACGACGTCGCCACCAACGCCTGGACCACCGGCGCCACCCTGCCCGCCAACCGTTACAACTACGCTGGCGTCGCCCTCGGCGGCAAGTACTACGTCAACGGCGGGTACACGACCACCTACCAGGCCACGACCGTGGTCTACGACCCGGTGCTCAACACTTGGAACTCGACCATGCCCAACATGAGCGTGGCCCGCCGCTATCACCACGCAGGTGTCATCGCCGGCAAGATCTACGTCGCCGGCGGGTACAACCCGAGCTACCTGAGCTCGGCCGAGGTCTACGACCCGGTGGCCAACGCCTGGTCGGCGATCGCCTCGATGCCCTCGTCCTGGGTCAACGGCGGCGACGGCGTCCTGGCCGATCGCTTCCTCGTGATCGACGGGGGCGCCTCCACCAGCACATCCTCGGCCTCCACCGTCGGATGGGCCTACGACGCAGTCGCCAACCAGTGGGCTCTCCTTCCCTACATGGACCGCTACCTCTACGGTGCCGAAGGCGACAGCGACGGGACGACCTTCTGGATCGCGTCGGGACGGGCCTACGATGGATCGGCCTGGTCGTACTCCGTGTGGACGACCCGTGCGTACACCTGCGCCGACCGTACCGACCTGGCCATCACCAAGGACGACGGCGCCACCACGGCGATCCCCGGTGCTCCGGTGACCTACACCATCACCGCCACCAACCTCGGCCCCGCAGCGGTCAGGTACGCCACGGTCTTCGACGACTTCCCGGGGCTGAGCAACGTGACCTGGACCTGCGTGCCAGCGGGCACCGGAGTCTGCACCGCGTCGGGCGTCGGCCCCATCGACGACACCGTGCACCTGGCCATGGGCGACTCGGTGACCTACACCGCGACCGGCGACGTCGCCTCGGGCGCGACCGGGACCCTGGACAACACTGCCTCGGTCTACCACGGGAGCATGCCGGACCTGGTGCCGGCGAACAACCAGGCGACCGACAGCGACACCCTGACGCCGGTCGCGGACCTGATCGCCGCCAAGGACGACGGGCTGGCCGACGCCACCCTGGGCGAGACCGTGACCTACGCCATCCTGGCCGCCAACCCGGGTCCGTCGGACGCCCCTGGGTGCACCGTGGCGGACACCTTCCCGGCGCAGCTGGTCAACGTGACCTGGACCTGCGCAGGCAGCGGAGGCGGGACCTGCACCGCATCCGGCGTGGGCAACATCGCTGACACGGCCGACTTGCCGGCGGGCGGCTCGGTGACCTACACGGCGACGGCCCAGGTCGACTTCGCCGCCCCGGCGGGACCGATCGACAACTACGCCACCGTGACCCCGGCGGTCGAGGTGATCGACCCCGACCCCAACAACAACACGGCCCTCGATTCCACCACGGTCGTCTTCGCCGACCTCGCCATCACCAAGGATGACGGCGTCGAGCAGGTCGCGCCGGGAGAGGGGGTGACCTACATCATCACGGTCGCCAACAACGGCCCCGACGGCGTCACCGGGGCCCGGGTGGTCGACACCTTCGTGGCCGAGCTGCTCAACGTCACCTGGACCTGCGTGGGCTCTGGTGGTGGAATCTGCACCGCCGCCGGCGTCGGCAACATCGCCGACGCCGTCATCCTGCCCAGCGCCGCCACGGTGGTCTACACCGTGGATGCGACGGTCGACCCCAACGCCCGCGGCGTCATGATCGACGGCCGCCCGTCGCTGGTCAACGTCGCCAGCGTGTTCTCCAACGTCGACGTGGCCGACCCGGACCTGTCCAACAACAGCGCCGCCGACGTGGACACCATCGAGGTCACCGACGTCGACCTCGTGATCACCAAGACCGACTACTCCTGCTACGTGTTGCCGGGTGACCCCATCACCTACACCATCACCGTGACCAACGCTGGCCCGGCCGCGGCCGAGCTGGCGACGGTGGAGGACGTGTTCCCGGTCGACTTCACCGGCGTGAACTGGACCTGCGTCGCTTCGGGCGGCGCCACCTGCACGCCTAGCGGCAGCGGCGACATCAACGACATCGTCAACGTGCCGTTCGGTGGCTCCGTCGTCTACGAGGCTACCGGTACCGTGTCGGCGGGCGCCACTGGCACGATCGCCAACACGGCCACCGTGGCCCCGGCGGCAGGCATCACCGACCTCGACCTGGTCAACAACTCGTCCACCGACACCAACGCCCTCGAGCTGCCGATCTTCTGCGACGGCTTCGAGAGCGGGAACACCGACGCCTGGTCGGAGGTCCTGCCCTGAGCTCTGCCCTGCCGGCCTTCGGGCCGGTGATTGACCAACCGTGAGCAACCCTCGCCCCGGCCCGCGCCGGGGCGAGGCCTTTCTGGGGGCCGCCACCCGCTGACGCAGGCGGGGCGCGCCGGCGCAGAGCTTGTCTGGCGGCGAGGTGTCTGGTGTAGATTGGGAACGAACGAAAGGGGTCCGGTCATGGCAGGTCGTGGGCTGTTGCAGGCTCTCGTGGTGTCTTTCGCGGCTCTGCTCTTGGTTTCCCTCCCCGGAGCGACGGCCGAGTACTACGTGCGCACGGACGGCGGCTCGGCCGAGCAGTGCACGGGTCTGGCCGACGCGCCCTATCCCGGAGCGGGCACGGGCCAGGCCTGCGCCTGGGACCACCCCTTCCGCGCCCTGCCGCCGGACGGCGAGATCCTGATCGAGGGCGGTGACACGCTGCTCATCGGCGGCGGCAGCTACCGCATGGGCTGGAACGCGCCGGGCGCCTCGAGCGACGGCGAGCGCTGCGCGTCCGACTACCGCTGGGGCTGCATCATGGCTCCGATTCCGAGCGGCCCTGACCCCGGCCACCCGACGCGTATCCTCGGCTCCGGCTGGGACACGGGATGCGCGAGCCCGCCCGAGCTGTGGGGCGCCGAGCGGGCCGACCTGGTGCTCAATCTCACCGACGCCTCCAACGTCGAGGTCGGATGCCTCGAGATCAGCGACCGCTCGGGCTGCGTCGAGGGGCACAGCGGGGGCCTCGAGTGCGAGCGTGACACCGCCCCCTACGGCGACTGGGCGGTGGTCGGCGTGCACGCCGAGGACTCGAGCTCGGTGTTCCTCCACGACCTCGACATCCACGGCCTGGCCGCGACCGGCATCCACGCCGGACGGTTGACCGACTGGAGGCTGGAGCGGGTCCGCATCGCGGGCAACGGTCTGGCCGGCTGGGACGGCGACCTGTGGGACGACGGCGGCGACTCCAACTCCGGCCTGCTCCACTTCCGAGAGGTGACGGTGGAGTGGAACGGCTGCGCCGAGACCTGGCCCGAAGGCGAGCCGAGCGGCTGCTGGGGCCAGACGGCCGGTGGTTACGGCGACGGGCTGGGCACCGGCGCCACCCTGGGCGACTGGGTCTTCGAGGACTGCGCCTTCCTCCACAACACCTCGGACGGGCTCGACCTGCTCTACGCGCGGGTGGGATCGACGATCGCCATCCGGCGCACCATCGCCGAGGGCAACGCCGGCAACCAGATCAAGACCAACGGCCCGGCGGTCATCGAGAGCTCGATCGTGGTCGGCAACTGCGGCTTCTTCGACGGCCAGTCCTTCACCTACGACGTCGACAACTGCCGGGCGACGGGCAACGCGCTGTCCCTCGACCTGCGCGCCGACGACCAGGTGGTGCTGTTCAACAACACCATCGCCAGCGAGGGCGATTGCCTGATCCTGGGCTCCTGCGACACCGAGCAGTCGACCTGCACCGGCTCGGAGCGCATCACCCTGCGCAACAACATCCTGGTCGGCTACACCGACTTCCTGCAGCCCGACGACCTCAGCTGTCTGGCCTACCAGGAGACCTTCGACCAGGGCGACGCGGTTTTCGACTTCGGCTACTCGTTGATCAGCGGGGTCAAGGACGATGCCTGCCCGGGCACCCACGCCACCTGCGGTGTGGCTCCTGGCCTGGCCGACGAGACCCTGGCTGACTTCGACGCCCACCTCGAGTCGGACAGCCCGGCGATCGACGCCGGCACTGCCGAAGGCGCGCCCGGCTTCGACTTCGACGACCTGCCGCGCGACGCCCAGCCCGATCTCGGCGCCTACGAGTACCGCGAGCCCGGGACCTGCACCCTGACCTGCTCGGTCAACGTCCCGGCCACCGCGGAGGTCGGCGCGCCGGTGGCGTTCTCGGGCACGGTGACCGCCACCGGGTGCAGTGGGAGCCCATCCTGGGACTGGGACTTCGGCGACGGCAGCGCCCACTCCACGCTCGAGGACCCGAGTCACACCTACCAGACCGCGGGCACCTACTCCTGGGCGATGGAGGTCGCGGTCGATGCCGCGACCTGCTCCGCCTCGGGCCAGATCACGGTCGGGGGAGGGCCACAGCTGGTCGAGCACTACCTGGTGCCCGGGGTGGCGCACCTGCCCGGCGAAGGGGACACGACCTGGCGCAGCGACCTGGCCGTGGTCAACCCGTCCACCTCCTCGGCCGAGCTCGTCGTCACCCTCTACGACCACGACACCGGCGCTTCGACCGAGGTCGCGCGGACCCTCGCCGCCGGCGCCACCGAGGAGTGGGCCGACGTCCTGGTCAGCGTGCTCGGCCTGGCCGACGCGGCCGAGGTCAAGGGCATCCTGCACATCGCCGCGAGCGTGCCCCTGGCCATCAGCTGTCGCACCTTCAACCAGGAGACGGCGACCCGCACCTACGGCCAGCAGCTGCCGGCCCTGACCGAGGCCGACGCCCTGACCGGCGGCGACGAGGGCATCGTCCCTCACCTCAAGAAGGGCTCCGGCTTCCGCACCAACCTCGGCGTGGTCAACCTCGGCGACTCCGAGGCCACCGTCACCGTGAGCCTGTTCGGGGCGAACGGCGAGCAGATCGGCTCGACCAGCTCGCTGACCGTGACCGCCGGCCGCTGGCAACAGCAGAACGACGTCTTCGCCTGGGCCGGCGCCGGCGACCAGGAGATCGCCTACGCCCGCGTCGAGGCGTCGCCGCAGGGCGCCTCGGTGTGGGTCTACGCCTCCCTGGTCGACAACGCCACCGGCGACCCGACCACGATCGCGGTGGTCGTGCCGGAGGAGTAGCCCGCTACAATGGCGCTCCGATGATCGGCGTCTACGACTCCGGACTGGGGGGGCTGTCGGTGCTGCGGCACCTGGTGGAGCGGCTGCCGACCCGCGACTTCGTCTACCTTGGCGACACCGGCCGCGCCCCCTACGGCGGGCGCGACTCCCAGACCCTGCTCGATTTCGCCGAGCAGTGCGTGGAACGGCTGTTCGAGGAGGGATGCGGGCTGGTGGTCGTGGCCTGCAACACGGTCTCCTGCGTCGCCCTGCGGCACCTGCAGCGCCGCTACGCGGGGCTCGGCTCGGCGCGGCGAGTTCTCGGCGTCGCCATCCCGGCGGCGGAGAACGCGGTCGCAGTGAGCGAGGGTCACGTCGGCATCCTGGCCACCCAGCGCACCGTGGACTCCGGCACCTTCGTGGTCGAGATCGGCAAGCTGGGGCCGCAGCGGGTGACGCAGCGGGCGGCACCGCTGCTGGCGCCGATCGTCGAAGAGGGGTGGGAGACGACCGAGATCGCCCGGCTGGCGGTCGAACGTTATCTGGTCGACCTGGAGGGCGTGGATACCATTCTCCTCGGCTGCACCCACTACCCGTTCCTGCTCCCGGCGCTGCGCGCCGCGACCACGGCCAGGGTCATCGACCCCGCACCCTTCGTAGCGGATCGCCTGGCCGACTGGCTCGACCGCCACCCGGAGTTCGACGAGCCAGGCCAAGGCCGACAGCTGTTCCTCTGCAGCGGCCGGCCGGACGACTTCCGCACTCGCGGCGCCCGCTTTCTCGGTCGACCATTGCCGACCGTGGCGCACGTGGCCGAGGAGGGCGGACGGCTCGTGCACCGCGACCGGGTGGTCGTGCCCAGGGGCCAGGTGCTGAGGTAGGGTCGCGCCGCGCCGGCCGCGCCGGATGGCGGCGTCAGCTCGGCGGGCTGGTGGGACGGCCTGCTGGCGGCGAGGGGCTCTGAGCTGACCGGCTATCCTCGACCGCGGCTCGGTCCTCGTCGGCGTGAGCCAGGGGGGTCAGCCACTGTACCGCCAGGTGGGCGCCGAACAGGATCATGCCCAGGCCGAGGGCCACGATCAGGCGTCGCTGCACGTGGGCAGGGACGACCTGGCGCCCGCGACGCAAGGCCATGAGCAGGGGCAGATACCAGCCGATGACGCCTGCCAGGTACGCGCTGAACACCACGCTGATGCCCGGTCGGCCCCAGTCACGGGCGGCGTGGATGAAGGCCGTGCCCACGGTCGACCACCAGATCCAGAACCCGGGGTTGGCGGCGGGCAGGACGAGCCCGGCGGCGAACGGACCCTTCAGCCCGTGCAGACGAGGGCTGAGCACGGCGGGGGCGGGCTCGGGTCGCGCCGCCAGCCGCGACGCGCCGGCGATCATGAACAGGCCCAGTCCGGTCAAGCCGACCGCAGCGACCGGGACGAGGTAGCTGGTGATGCCCAGGCCATGCAGTAACGGTTCGAAGCCGAAGGCGAACAGCGCGAACACGAGGCAGTCGAGAACCACGACCCCGGCCAGAAAGGCGTCGGCGGCACGGGGACCGCGGCGCAGCGCGAGGTGGCTGGCCGCGATCGTGCTCGGGTTGGGCACGATCGCCGTCACCAGGGTGACGGCGAAGGCCGCAGCGGCGACGGCCGCAATGCTCGTCAGGGGCACGGGTCCTCCACTCGATCCGCCGCACAGGGTAGCACCTCCTGGAGATTTCGCTGACGCGCTGGGCTATCCTGCGCGGATGGGTGGAAGGTCGTCACCCCTGCAGGCGCAGGGCCGGGCGTGGGGCGGCCGGTCCTGCAGTGGGGCGCGCGCCGCGGCGTCTCCTGAGCCTGCGGACGTCTCCCGGCCCCGGGTTGCGGTATCCGGTGCTGGCCGCAGGGGCTTCGCATGAGCGGCTGGCTGGAGAGTCACAAGCCGTCCGCGTCAGTCAGGGCCCACCTGCTCCTGGCGGCCGTCATGTGGTCGGTGGTGGGCGCGGCTCTGCTCACCGTCGGCTGTCGCTGGACGTGGACCGACTCGCCGTTGCGCGGGGCCGGGCTGGTGGTCGTCGGCCTCCTCGCCGGCGCCCTCAAGTCGCGGCTCGTGCTCGACCGGGCGGGCCGGGCCATCGCCGAGCGGATCGAGGCGCGCGGCCACGGACGGTGCATCGGGGGCTTTCTGTCGCTGCGCTCGTGGTTGTTGGTCCTGGCCATGGCCGGAGCCGGTCGGCTGCTGCGCTCGCTGCCTGCGGCCCGGACCCTTGTCGGCGTGCTCTACGTCATCGTCGGCGTGGCCCTGGTTCTGTCCTCGCGCCTGATTTGGCGCGCCTTGAGCACGGCCGCCGCGAGCCGGTGAGGGGCGACGCCGATGCTGTGGCACGTTCAGCGGCTGGGAGGGAGGCCGGTGCTCTCGCCAGGACGCCGGAGTGCGGCCTATACTGCCAGCCTCGCGGAGATGCACGAGGCGAGGACAGGGTTGCGCGGGCACGATTGGGCTCCTGACTGGTCGAGGCCAGTCGCTGCGGGAATGCCGTGAAGAACGACGACGAATTCGAACCAGGGCCGGCGACCGGATCCGGCGCCAGCACGGTGGACCCGGACTCGGCGCCCACCCTGTCCGACGACGACGAGGTCGCGGCGCGGGCCAGGGTGACCCGCGACTAGCGAGCCGCGGTTGAGAACCGTGAAGGAGGGGACGATGAGAGCGTGGACAACAACCGTTCGCACACTCGGGTTGGTGCTCGCGGGGCCGGTGCTGACCGGGTGCGTCACCGTCATCGGGTTGCAGCCGACGCCGGTGCTGACAACCACGCCGCTGGTCGCGACGGCGGATTGCCCGGAGGCCGGGGGCGCTCTGAGCTGTCTCGAGGCGGGGCAGCCGAATCTGCGTTTGGAGCTGGCGGCCAACGAGGAGGTCCTCTGGTTCAAGGTCTCGCCTGATGGCCGGACCGCGGTGCTCTCCCTCGCGCCCAGAGGGTACCTGGAGATGAGGACCTGGCAGGCGACTTTCGTCGCCTTCGACCTCGAGGCGCAGCAGGAGCTGTGGCGGCTCAAGCTGAGCCCGGACGTGACCGGCCAGGCCGAAGACTGCTACTTCATCGGCGAAGACAAGATCGCCTTCCTGACCACCTGGAGCGAGCTCATCGCCCTCGACCGTGGCACCGGGGCTGAGGCCTGGCGGATCACCGGCCCGCCGGCACTGCCCAAGGACTCGATCCATCTCGCCCACTTCGACGCCGAGCACGGCTTTTTCCTGCTCAGCGGCCTTCTTGCCAACTACGTGGTCGATGCCGGGACCGGGCAGGTGCTGTCCTCGAAGCCGCGCACGAAGAGCGACTACACGCCGCAGAGGGTAGGGGGTCGCCCGTACGTGACCGATGGGGACGTCTACCTCTACGACTACGGGATCCTGCGTCTCCCGCGCGACGACAAGAAGGTGGCCTGGCACACGAGCTTCGTCACCTTCGCGGAGGATGACAAAACCGGCGCCAACATCGGCATGGCCATCCTCGGCGCCCTGGTCGGCGCCCAGTCGAGCATCCCGCCCGACTACTTCGTGGGACGCACGGTCGAGCCGGTGATGAGCGGCGGCCGCCTGGTGGTCGGGGCGATGGGCGTGGTCCACGCCGTCGATCCGGACTCCGGTGCGATTGCGTGGTCCCAGGACCTGGCCGTGCCGGCGATCGCGACCATCGAGCCCTACCAGGACCGGCTGTTCGTTGTGGCGGGCGGGTACGCGGTCGACTGGCTGGGCGACGGCCAGAAGAACGTGGTGCAGCCAGTGCGCTACGGGCTGTACTGCCTGCGCGCCGAGGACGGCATGGCGCTGGAGTCGTTCCAGAGCCCGTTCAACCTCAACGCGGTCCACCGCACCCTCGACCCGGCCCTGCGAGCCGCGTATGACCAGGACGACGCCTGGGAGAAGGAGGAGGACTGGGCGGGCGACGACTCCAAGGCGCGCGCCAAGCTGGGCGCCAACGCCCGCCTGCCGCACAGCGCGACTCGGCTGGTGGACGCCTGCCTGATCGACCCCGGGCTGCTGGTGGCGACCGCCACCGACGTCATGGTGCTGGACGCCGAGACCGGTCAGGAGATCAAGGGCTTCTCTCTGTCCGGGATCGGTGAGCTGCGCGCGTTGCGCAGGGTGGGGCAGTGGGTGGTGGCGCGCGCCGCCGACGGGGTGGCTGTCATCGACGCTACCACCGGCGAGGTCGCCTGGTCGACCCAGGTCGAGCCGCCCCCGGACTGGCAGTGGTACCTGGACCCCGGCGCCGAGCCCTTCCTCGACCTGCCGGAGCGCGGGTTCATGGTTTCGGTCGAGCAGCAGTTCTTTGCCAAGTCGCTGCTCTGGACGTGCGGCGCGACCGGCGTGGTCCTGGTCCCCAGCGCCGGACCGAGCTTGCTCGGACTGCGGTTGGCCGATGGCGAGGTCGCGTTCGAGCTTCCGGTCGGCGTCCACACGCGGGTGGTGCGGCAGGACGACCAGCTC
>Ga0316620_10000093_pt1 | contig 35511 bp, 39 predicted proteins | sample OWC_Aug_M1_C1_D5_FD_207651 | JGI IMG/M metagenome (GOLD analysis project Ga0316620, IMG submission 207651) | Wetland soil microbial communities from Old Woman Creek delta, Ohio, United States - OWC_Aug_M1_C1_D5_B | ecosystem: Environmental > Terrestrial > Soil > Wetlands | place: USA: Ohio...
GATCACCTGACGCAGCTGCTCGGCGAAGCGGCGGTGCCGGTGGCGCTGTTCACGATCGGCGTGTCGCTGTACCGCCCGGGAACGCGCGTCGCGCGCACCGACGTGCTGCTGATCGCCGGGGCGAAGCTGCTCGCTCATCCCTACCTCGCGGCGCTGATCGCGGTATACGTGTTCCACCTGCCGCAGCTCGAGATGCGTACCCTGGTGCTCGCCGCCGCGCTGCCGGTGGCGGGTACCGTGTTCCTGTTCGCCGAGCGCCAGGGCGCGAACGCCGAGCGCATCTCGGCGGTCATCCTGGTGTCGACCGCGCTCGCGTTCCTCAGCTTCAGTGCACTGTGCTGGGCGTTCGGCCTGCGCGTGAGCGCCTGACGCCGCGCTAGCCCGCCGCGCTAGCCCGCCGCGCCGCCGGCTTCGCGCTCGGGAACCACCAGGATCACGCTCGGCTCGAAGAACTCCTCGAAGTTGCGCGTCAGGCGCGTTCGCGGCAGGTCGCTGCAAGCCTCGACGTGGAGCAACCGGCCCGCCTCGCACTTCGCGATCAGGCCGGGAATCGGCGCCCCCAGCGGCGCCTGCGCGCCCGGCGCGGCGACCGCGCGCAGGAACGCGATCGCGGGCAGCGGTATCGCCTCCACCCTCACGCCGGCGAGCGACATCTCGTAGCTGAGAAAGCCCTGCTCGCGCGCCGCATCGACCAGCGTCGCGCGCCGGTGCGGCGGCGGAAATTTCTCCAGGAGGCGCGCGGCGTCGAACCGGCGTCGATGGACCCGGCAAACGCTGCCGATCAGCCAGATGAACTGCTCGGAGCTGAGATCGGGGAGAGTCGCCGCGTGGAGCGCGGCGGACTGAAGCGGATCGGCCATGCGGGGGATTTCCGGCGGACCGAATCTACTCCAGGGGACGGATTCTGTAACCTAGACGAAAAGATAAGGGCGCGCGCTACCGGTCGGCGCGGTCGAGCTCGCGCTCCATCTCCTCGTCGCTCATCGGCTTGTGGTCGCCTTCGGCCTCCTTGGCGCGCGCCGCGACGAAGCGCGCGAAGAAAAGGCCCGCCTCGTACAGCAGGCACATCGGCAGCGCGAGCATGATCTGGGAGATGACGTCGGGCGGCGTGACGACCGCGGCGACGACGAACGCGCCGACGATGACGTAGGGGCGCGCCTCGCGCAGCTTCTCGACGCTCACCAGGCCCATGCGCACCAGGATGATGACGATGATCGGGATCTCGAAAGTGATGCCGAAGGCGATGAACATCGTGATCACGAAGCTGAAGTAAGCCTCGATGTCCGGGGCCGGCGTGATCGACTTGGGCGCGAACTGGTGGATGAAGGTGAACACCCGCACGAAGACGAAGAAATAGCAGAACGCCACGCCGGCGAAGAACAGCACCGTGCTGCCGACGATGAGAGGCAAGGCAAACTTCTTCTCGTGCTCGTACAGGCCCGGCGCGACGAACGCCCAGACCTGGTAGAGCACGTAGGGCAGCGCGACGAACAGGGCGACCATCGCGGTCACCTTCATCGGCACCAGGAACGGCGTCACCACGCCGGTGGCGATCATCTTGGTGCCCTCGGGCAGCGCGCGCATGAGCGGCAGCGCGAGCGTGTCGTAGATCGGCCCGGAGCCCGGCCAGATGAACAGCACCACGAACACCGCAAGCACCGCGAACACCGCCCGCACCAGCCGCTGGCGCAGTTCGATCAGGTGCGAGATGAAGCTTTCCTGGGTGGTCATCCGCGCGCCTCGGGCGTCGCGGCCTTGTCCGGCGTGTGCGGCGAGGCTTCAGGCGCCGGGACTTGCTCAGCCGGGGTTTCCGGGAGCGCGGCCGCATCGGCGACCGTCCTGTTCAGCTCCTCCTCCGTCTGGCTCATCTCCTTGCGCACCGAGTTCTCCATCTCGGTGGCGGCCTGCTGCATCTCGTCGCGCATCTTGCGCAGCTCGTCGAGCTCCATCTCGCGGTTGATGTCCGCCTTGATGTCGGCGACGTAGCGCTGCAGCCGCCCCGCGAGGTGGCCGACGGTGCGCGCCACGCGCGGCAGGCGCTCCGGCCCGATCACGATAAGCGCGACCAGGCCGATGACCATCAGCTCGGAGAAACCGATGTCGAACACGTCAGCTCCTCGGGTGCAGAGATAAAAAGGGCGCCCGCAAGGCGCCCGTCAGATATACCAGCGGCGGATCGGGACGGAGGCTAGGCCTTGGTCTCGGTCTTGCTCTTGACCTCGCCCTCGATCGTCTTGCCGGTGACCTGCGGCGCCGCGCCGGCCTCGCCCTTGTCGCTCGAGCCTTCGCGCATGCCTTCCTTGAATCCGCGCACCGCGCCGCCAAGGTCCGCGCCCATGTTGCGCAGCTTCTTGGTGCCGAAGATCAGCATCACGATGACGAGGACGATCAGCCAATGCCAGATGCTGAACGAGCCCATAAGTTTCTCCTATTTCCTCTTCGAGATCATCGGGCCGAGGGTGTCCGGCCCGCCGATGACGTGCATGTGCAAATGATACACCTCCTGGTGCCCCACCCGCCCGGTGTTGATGATGACGCGGAAGCCGTCATTTGCACCTTCCTTGCGCGCCAGCACGCCCGCCAGCGCCAGCATCTTGCCGAGCGCCCGGTGCTGCCCCATGCCCGCCTCGTACAGCGAATCCACGTGTTCCTTCGGCACGATCATGAAGTGCACCGGCGCGAGCGGACGGATGTCGTGGAACGCGAACACGTCGTCGTCCTCGTACACCTTGCGCGACGGGATCTCGCCGCGCGCGATTTTGCAGAAGACGCAGTCCGCGGCGCTCATTTCCCCTCGTTGCCTTGGCCGTAACGCGAGGCCTTCTCGTCGATGCCCGAGATGCCTTCGCGCCGGTGAAGCTCGGCGAGCACGTCGGCGGGCCCGAGCCCGTGCTGCGCGAGCACGATCATGCAGTGGAACCACAGGTCGGCGGTCTCGCGCACCAGCTGCAGGCGGTCGCCGCCCTTCGCCGCGAGCACCGTCTCGGTGGCCTCCTCGCCGATTTTCTTCAGCACTGCGTCCTCGCCCTTAGCGGTGAGCCGAGCGACGTAGGACTTCTCCGGGTCGCCGCCCCGGTGCGCGGCGATCACCGCCGCGATGCGCTCCAGCGCCTCGTAGAGTCCAGGCTTCATTTCTTGCCGTAGATGAGCGACGGATCCTTCTTCACCGGATCGGTCGTCACCCACCTCCCGTTGTCGAGTTTGCGGAAAAAGCAGCTTTCGCGCCCGGTATGGCAGGCGATGCCGCCGACCTGCTCCACGCTGAGCAGCACCGCGTCGGCATCGCAGTCCAGGCGCATTTCCAGCACCTTCTGCACGTGGCCCGACTCCTCGCCCTTGCGCCACAGCTTGCCCCGCGAGCGGGACCAGTAGACCGCGCGGCCGCTCTGCGCCGTTTCGGCGAGCGCCTCGCGGTTCATCCAGGCGAGCGTGAGCACGCGGCCGCTCGCGGCGTCCTGCGCGATCGCCGGCACGAGGCCGTGCTCGTCCCAGCGCAGCTGCTCGAACCATTCGTTCATAACCTGACCTCGATGCCCCGACCGCGCATGTACTCCTTCGCCTGGCGCACGGTGTAATCGCCGAAGTGGAAGATGCTCGCCGCTAGCACCGCATCCGCCCCGCCCTCGAGCACGCCCTCGGCCATGTGCGCGAGCGTGCCGACGCCGCCCGAGGCGATCACCGGCACGCTCACCGCGTCGCTCACCGCGCGCGTCAGGCCCAGGTCGAACCCTTCGCGCGTGCCGTCGCGGTCCATGCTGGTGAGCAGGATCTCTCCCGCGCCCGCCTCCTGCATGCGACGCGCCCATTCTACGGCGTCCATGCCGGTGGGCCGGCGCCCGCCGTGCGTATACACCTCCCAGCCCGCGCCGTCACCGCGCCGCTTGGCGTCGATCGCCACCACGATGCACTGGTTACCGACCTTGGCGGAGGCCTCGCGCACCAGCTGCGGGTTCTGCACCGCCGCCGTATTGATGGACACCTTGTCGGCGCCGGCGTTCAGCAGCCGGCGCACGTCCTCGACCCTGCGCACGCCGCCGCCCACGGTGAGCGGGATGAACACGCGCTCTGCCACCGCTTCGATCACGTGCACGATGATGTCGCGCTCGTCGGAGCTCGCGGTGATGTCGAGAAAGCACAGCTCATCTGCGCCCTCGGCGTCGTAGCGCGCCGCGATTTCCACCGGGTCGCCCGCGTCGCGCAGCGCGACGAAGTTGACTCCCTTTACGACGCGTCCCGCCGTGACGTCGAGGCAGGGTATGACGCGCTTGGCAAGGCTCATGCCCCGGGGTCCTTGCCGGTCGCCTTGTCGGCGGCGGCCTGCGCCTTCTTGAAGTCGAGCTTGCCCTCGTACAGCGCGAGTCCGGTAATCGCGCCGATGACGCCCTCGGGGTAGAGCTTGGCGCACAGCGTTTCCACGTCCTGCAGACTGCCGATGCCGCCCGAGGCGATGACCGGTGTCTTGATCGCCTGCGCGAGCTTGAGCGTGGCCTCGATGTTGACGCCGCTCAGCATGCCGTCGCGCCCGATGTCGGTGTAGATAATGGCCTCGACGCCGTATTCTTCGTACTTCTTCGCCAGGTCGACGACGTCGTGCCCGGTCATCTTCGACCAGCCCTCGACCGCCACCTTGCCGTCCTTGGCGTCGAGCCCGGCGATGATGCGCCCCGGAAAGGCGTAGCAGGCGTCCGACAGGAAGCCGGGGTTCTTGACCGCGGCGGTGCCGATCACCACGAACGCCACACCCGCGTCGATGTAGCTTTCGATCGTGTCGAGGTCGCGGATTCCGCCGCCGAGCTCGATCGGCAGCCTGTCGCCGACCGCCTTGATCATTTCGCGGATCATCTTCTCGTTCTTGGGCCGGCCGGCGGCAGCGCCGTTCAGGTCGACGATGTGCAGCCGGCGCGCGCCCTCGGCGGCCCAGTGGCGCGCCATCGCCACCGGGTCGTCGGAGAACACCGTCGCGGTCTTCATGTCGCCTTGCTTGAGGCGCACGCAGCGCCCGTCCTTGAGGTCGATCGCGGGAATAATCAGCATGGTCTGTTTAGCGGGTGGTGCCTGTGCCGGACGCGACGGCGTGCCGTGCGGTGGAAGTACGATCGAGAATCGAATCCGGGGATGCGCGGAAAGCGCGCGGGGATCAGGGTCGCCAGTGTACGAAGTTTCGCAGCAGCTGCAGTCCTGCGGCTTGGCTCTTTTCCGGATGGAACTGTACGGCAAAGATGTTATCGCGCGCAACCGCGCAGGTAAAGTCCGCGCCGTAGCGCGCGCGCCCGCTCACGAGCGCGCGGTCGGCCTCTTCGACGTAATAGCTGTGCACGAAGTAGAAACGCGCTCCGTCCGCGATTCCCCGCCACAGCGCGTGGGCTTTCGCCTGTGTCACCTCGTTCCATCCCATGTGCGGCACCTTGAGCCGCGCGCCGCCCGCCGGATCATGCAAGTCCCCAGCAAAGCGCCGCACCGTGCCGGCGAACACGCCCAGGCCCGCGACTCCGTCCCCCTCGTCGCTGCGCTCGAACAGCATCTGCAGGCCGATGCAGATGCCCAGGAACGGTTTTTGCCGCGCGGCCTCCATCACGGGCGCGCGCAGGCCGCGCGCATCGAGCTCGCGCATGCAGTCGGGCATCGCGCCCTGCCCGGGCACGACCACGCGCTCGGCCGCACGGATCGCCGCCGGGTCCGCGGTGACCAGCACCTCGGCTTCGGGCGCGACGTGCTCGAGCGCCTTCGACACGGAGCGCAGGTTGCCCATGCCGTAATCGACGACCGCGATCATCAAGTCAGAGCGTGCCCTTGGTCGAAGGTACCGTGCCGGCGGCGCGGGAATCGGCCTCTGCGGCCATGCGCAGGGCGCGCGCGAAGGCCTTGAACACCGTCTCGCACTGGTGGTGCGCGTTGTCGCCGCGCAGGTTGTCTACGTGCAGCGTGACGAGCGCGTGGTTGACGAAGCCCTGGAAGAACTCGTGCACCAGATCGACGTCGAACTCGCCGATCAGCGCGCGCGTCCAGGCGACGTGAAACTCGAGCCCCGGCCGCCCCGAGAAGTCGATCACCACGCGCGACAGCGCCTCGTCCAGGGGCACGTAGGCATGGCCGAAGCGGCGGATGCCGGCCTTGTCGCCGAGCGCCTTTGCAAAAGCCTGGCCGAGCGTGATGCCGATGTCCTCGACGGTGTGGTGCGCGTCGATGTGCAGGTCGCCCTTCGCGTCGATCTCCAGGTCGAGCGCGCCGTGGCGCGCGACCTGGTCGAGCATGTGCTCGAGGAACGGAATGCCGGTCGCGAGCTTCGCCGCGCCGCTGCCGTCGAGGTTCAGCCTGACGCGGATCTGCGTTTCCTTGGTATTGCGGACGACTTCGGCGGTACGCATGGAGGTTCTCAGAGCGCTTCGCGCAGCGCAGTCAGCAGTATACGGTTTTCATCGGGCGTGCCCACCGTCACGCGCAGGCAGTTGGGCAGCGCCGGGCCGTCGAGGTTCTTCACCAGCACCCCCTGGCGGCGCAGCGCCTCCCAGGTGCGCTTCGCGTCGGGCACGCGGATCATGAAGAAGTTCGCCTCCGACGGAAACACCGTGACGCCCCGCAGCGCGGCGAGCGCGGCGCCGAGCGCCGTCCGGTCGGCGCGGATGCGCGCCGCCTGCTCTTCGAGCACCTCGATGTGATCGAGCACGTAGAGCGCGGCGGCCTGCGTCAGCACGTTGACGTTGTACGCCTGGCGCACCTTGTTGAACTGCTCGACCCATTGCGGCCGCGCGGCGAGGTAACCGAGCCGGATCCCCGCCAGCCCGAGCTTGGAGACGGTGCGCATCACCACCAGGTTAGGGAACTCCGCGAGCCGCGGCATGAAGCTCTTCTGCGCGAAGACGTGGTAGGCCTCGTCCACCACCACCACGCCGTTCGCGGCGCGCAGGATCGCGAGCACGTCGTCCTCGCCGTACAACACACCGGTCGGGTTGTTCGGATAGGCGAGGAACACCAGCGCCGGGTCGTGCGCCTCCAGCTGCGCGAGGAAGGCCTCGCGATCGAGCGTGAAATCGGCTCGCAGCGGCACCTCGACCTTCTTCATCCCGGCCAGGGTCGCGTCCATGCCGTACATGACGAACGTGGGCGCCGGGTACATCATCACGGCCCCTGGGCGCGCCAGCGCCCAGGTCACGATCTGGATCAGGTCGTCCGAGCCGTTGCCGAGCAGCAGCTCCATGCCCGCGGGCACGCGCATGACGCCTGCGAGGCGCTCGCGCAGCCTGCGCCCTGAGGGATCGGGATAGCGATTGAGGTCCACCCCGGCGAGTACCTGTGCCAGCTCGAGGCGCATCGCCGCGGGCAGCGCGTAGGGGTTCTCCATGGCGTCGAGCTTGACCATGCCCTCCGAGTCGGGGACGTGGTACGCCTTGAGCGCGAGGATCTCCGGCCGGATCAGCTGCTCGGGGGTCACTTGAACCTCAACTCGGCGGAGCGCGCGTGCGCGGCGAGGCCCTCGCCCTCCGCGAGCGTCGCGGCAACCCGTCCGAGCACCGCCGCGCCCGCACGCGACACCGCGATCAGGCTCGAGCGCTTCTGGAAGTCGTACACCCCGAGCGGCGAGGAAAAGCGCGCCGTGCCGGCCGTCGGCAGCACGTGGTTCGGTCCCGCGCAGTAATCGCCGACCGCCTCCGAGCTCCAGCGCCCGAGGAAGATCGCGCCCGCGTTGCGCAGCTTGGCCAACCACGCGTCCGGGTCGGTGACCGACAGCTCGAGGTGCTCCGGCGCGATGCGATTGGCGAGCGCACAGGCCTCGTCGAGGTCGCGCGTCAGCACCAGCGCGCCGCGCGCGCCGAGGGAAGCCTCGATCACTGCGCGCCTGGGCATCGCCGGCAGCAGCCTTGCGATCGCCTGCTCGACCTCGTCGAGGTGGCGCGCGCTCGGCGAGAGCAGGATCGCCTGCGCCACCTCGTCGTGCTCGGCCTGCGAAAACAGGTCCATCGCGATCCAATCCGCGGGCGTGCTGCCGTCGCTGATGACCAGGATCTCCGAGGGCCCGGCGATCATGTCGATGCCGACCTGGCCGAACACCTGGCGTTTCGCGGCGGCGACGTAGGCGTTGCCCGGGCCGACGATCTTGTCGACGCGCGGCACGCTCGCGGTGCCGTAGGCGAGCGCGGCCACGGCCTGCGCGCCGCCGACGGCGAATACGCGGTCGACTCCGGCGAGCGCCGCGGCGGCGAGTACCAAGGGGTTCCTCTCGCCTCCAGGGGTCGGGCTCACCATGACGAGCTCGCCCACGCCCGCCACCTTGGCGGGGATCGCGTTCATAAGCACCGAGGACGGATAGGCGGCCTTGCCGCCGGGCACGTACAGGCCGACGCGCTCGAGCGCGCTCACTCGCTGGCCGAGCACGGTACCGTCGGCTTCGGTGTACTGCCAGGACTCGCCCAGCTGGCGTTCGTGGAAGCGCCTCACGCGCGCCGCCGCTTCGCGCAGCGCGCCGGCCTGGCCCGCCGGCAGCGCGCCGAGGGCCTCCTCCATCTCGCCGCGCGGGATCTCGAGCTCGGCGATCGAGCGCGCCCCGACGCGGTCGAGCTTGCGCGTGTATTCGATGAGCGCCTCGTCGCCGCGCGCGCGCACATCGGCGATGATGGCGCGCACGGTCGCCTCCACCGCCTCGTCCTGCGCCGCCTCGTAGCGGGTGAGCCGCGCCAGCTCGGCGTCGAAGCCCTCGGCCCTCGACTCCAGGCGCCGCAGCTTCATCGTCCGGGCCGCGCCGCCGCGGCGAACGCGTCGATCAGTTTCTGCAGCTCGGCGCGCTTGGTCTTGAGCGCCGCCTGGTTGACCACCAGGCGCGCCGACACCGGCATGATCTCCTCGACCGCCACCAGCTTGTTGGCGCGCAGCGTCTTGCCGCTCGACACCAGGTCGACGATCGCGTCCGCGAGACCGACGATCGGCGCCAGTTCCATCGAGCCGTAGAGCTTGATCAGGTCGACGTGCACGCCCTTGGCGGCGAAGTGCTCGCGCGTGGTGCGCAGGTACTTGGTGGCCACGCGCAGCCGCGCGCCGCGGCGCACGGCGCCTTCGTAGTCAAAGCCCTCGCGAACGGCGACCATCATGCGGCAGCGCGCGATACCGAGGTCGACGGGCTGGTAGAGCCCCTCGCCGCCGTGCTCGACCAGCACGTCCTTGCCCGCGATGCCGAGATCGGCGCCGCCGTACTGCACGTAGGTCGGTGTATCGGAGGCGCGCACGATGATCAGCCGCACGCCCGCGCGGTTGGTGTCGATCACCAGCTTGCGCGAGCTCTCGGGGTCTTCCTTCGGCCGGATGCCGACGCGCGCGAGCAGCGGCGCAGTCTCCTGGAAGATGCGCCCCTTCGACAGGGCGATGCTGATGGTCATGGAAGGGAAACCCGCGTGGCCGAACGCGGGATTTTACCGCACCGCGTCAGCGAACCCGCTCGATGCGCGCGCCGAGCCCGGCGAGCTTCTTCTCGAGCGACTCGTAGCCGCGGTCGAGGTGGTAGATCCGCTCGATCAAGGTCTCGCCCTGAGCCGCCAGCCCGGCAATCACCAGGCTCGCCGAAGCGCGCAGGTCGGTCGCCATGACCGTGGCGCCCTGCAGCCGCTCGACGCCCCGCACCACCGCGGTGTTGCCCTGGATGGTGATGTCAGCGCCCAGGCGCCGCAGCTCGAGCGCGTGCATGAAGCGGTTCTCGAAGATCGTCTCCGTAATCACCGAGGTGCCCTCGGCGATCGCGTTGAGCGCCATGAACTGCGCCTGCATGTCGGTCGCGAAGCCCGGGTAGGGCGCGGTGCGCAGGCCGACGGCGCGCGGCCGGCCGGCCATCTCGAGCTCGATCGTCGATTCGCCCACCTCGATCGCGGCGCCCGCCTCGCGCAGCTTGTCGAGCGTCGCCTCGAGCGTTCCGGGCGCGGCGCCGGTGAGCCGCACCCGGCCGCCGGTTGCCGCCGCGGCGGCGAGGTAGGTGCCGGTCTCGATGCGATCGGGCATCACGCGGTGCGCCGCCCCCTCGAGCTCGCCCACGCCCTCGATGCGGATCACGTCGCTACCCGCGCCCTCGATCTTCGCGCCCATCGCCGCGAGGCAGCGCGCGAGGTCGACAACCTCGGGTTCGCGCGCGGCGTTCTCCAGCAAGGTGGTGCCCTCGGCGAGCGCCGCCGCCATCATCAGGTTCTCGGTGCCGGTCACCGTCACCAGGTCCATCACGATGCGTGCGCCGTGCAGGCGCTCGGCGCGCGCGTCCATGTATCCGTGCTCGATCGCGATTTCGGCGCCCATCGCCTCCAGCCCTTTCACGTGCTGGTCGACCGGCCGCTGGCCGATGGCGCAGCCTCCGGGCAGCGAGACGCGTGCGCGCCCGCAGCGCGCGAGCAAGGGCCCGAGCACCAGCACCGAGGCGCGCATCGTCTTGACCATCTCGTAGGGCGCGACCGGCTCGCCGAGGCGGCCCGCGCCCAGCGTCATGCGGCCACCCTCCGTCGCGACGACCTCGACGCCCATTTGCGCCAGCAGCTTCGCCATGGTCGAGACGTCCATCAGCCGCGGCACGTTTTCCAGCTCGAGCGGCGCTTCGCTTAGCAGCGCCGCGCACATGATCGGCAACGCGGCGTTCTTCGCGCCGGAGACGCGTGCCTCGCCCCGTAGGGGCGTGCCGCCGATAATGCGCAGCTTATCCACCGGCCTGCCACTCCCCGGGGGTCACCGTGCGCATCGACAGCGCGTGAATCTCCTCGCGCATACGCTCGCCGAGCGCCGCGTACACCAGCTGGTGGCGCTGCACGCGGCTGCGCCCCTCGAACGCGCGCGACACTACCAGCGCCTGGAAATGCTGCCCGTCGCCCACCACCTCGACATGCTCGCAGGCGAGCCCCGCTTCGATCCCCTGCCTGATGCTTTCCGGTGTCACCATGTTCGCTTGTTCCGCTATCCCCGAAGCTTGTAGCCGCTCCTCAGCAACGCGAGGGTCGCGGTCGTCACCAGCACGAAGCTTATACCGACGACCGCGAGGCTGATGAGCGGCGAGATGTCCGACGTGCCGAAAAACCCGTAGCGAAAGCCGTCGATCATGTAGAAAAAGGGATTCACGTGCGACAGCTTCTGCCAGAACGCCGGCAACGAATGGATCGAGTAGAACACGCCCGAGAGGAAGGTGAGCGGCATGATGACGAAGTTCTGGAATCCCGCGAGCTGGTCGAAGCGGTCGGCCCAGATGCCGGCGATCAGTCCCAGAGCGCCGAGCAGGCCGCTGCCGAGCACGGCGAAGGCTAGCGCCCACAGCGGCGCCGCAAGCCGCAGCTCGACGAACCACATCGTCACCAACAACACGCCGAGCGCCACCACCGTGGCGCGCACCATGGATGCGAGCACGTACGCGAGGAAGAACTCGAAATACGAGAGCGGCGCGAGCAGGACGAACACCAGGTTGCCGGTGATCTTGGACTGGATCAGGCTCGATGAGCTGTTGGCGAAAGCGTTCTGCAGCACGCTCATCATGACCAGTCCTGGCACGAGGAACGCGCTATAGCGCACCTCGCCGTAGACCCGCACATGGTCCTCGAGCGCGTGGGCGAAGATCAGGAGGTAGAGCAGCGCGGTGAGCACCGGCGCCGCCACCGTCTGGAAGCTCACCTTCCAGAAGCGCAGCAACTCCTTGTGGAGCAACGTCCCGAACCCGCCGCGCATCAGTGCCGTCCCATCACTTTCACGAACACTTCCTCGAGATCGGGCTGCTCCAGCTCGAATTCCTTGATCGCGACGCCGGCCTGGCGCAACTGCGCGAGCACGGTCTCGAGCTCGGCGTAGCCCCCCAGCCGCAGCGTCACGCGCGCGCCGTCTCGCGACACCACGCGCGGCACGAAGGCCTCGGGCAACCGCGCCTGGTCCAGGCCCAGTCTCAAAGTCAGGCCCGAGAACGTCGCCAGCAGGTTGCGGGTCGAGTCGAGCGCCACCACGCGTCCCGCCTTGAGCATCGCGATGCGCGTGCACAGCGACTCCGCCTCTTCCAGGTAGTGCGTCGTGAGGACCACCGTGTGGCCGTCACGGTTCAGCCGCCGCACGAACTGCCACAGCCCCTGGCGCAATTCGACGTCCACGCCGGCGGTCGGCTCGTCGAGCACGATCACCGGCGGCTTGTGCACGAGCGCCTGCGCCACGAGCACGCGACGCTTCATGCCGCCCGAGAGCGCGCGCATGTTGACCTCGGCCTTGGAAGCGAGGTCCAGGTGGTGCATCACCTCGTCGATCCAGGGGTCGGCTGCGCGCACGCCAAAGTAGCCGGCCTGGAAGCGCAGGGTCTCGCGCACGGTGAAAAACGGGTCGAACACCAGTTCCTGCGGCACCACGCCGAGCATGCGGCGCGCGCGCCGGTAGTCGGACGAGACGTCGGCGCCCATGACCGACACCGATCCTCGGTCGGGGCGCACCAGGCCGGCGACCACGCTGATGAGCGAGGTCTTGCCCGCGCCGTTCGGTCCGAGCAGGCCGAAGAACTCTCCCTGCGGAATCGACAGGCTCACGCCGGCGAGCGCCTGCAGCGCGCCGTAGCGCTTCTCGACGCTGCGAATCTCGATTGCGGGAGTCAGTGGTGCTGGGTCGCGCCGGGAAGCAGCCCGTCGACCCCGTACAGGCGGGCGATGGTGGCGAGGCCCTCGGGCATGTTGGTGAAGCCGATCTCGGCGCCCTCGCGCCTGGCATCTCTCATCCAGGAAAGCATCGCCGCGAGCAGCGACGAGTCGATCTCGGTCACCTCGCCGAGGTCGATGGTGCGCACGCCGGCACGAACCTCCTTCGCGCCCTCGGCGAGAACGGCTCCGACGTTGGCGAGCGTCACCGCTCCGCTGACCATCCAGCGCGTGCCGTCGCGCCGCATCACTTCTTCCTCGCGAGCGGAGCGTCCTCGAGCGACTTGTTCTTCGCCTCCAGGGACTTCAGCAGCCCCTCGACGCCCGCCTTGCGCACCTCGGCATCGAATTCGGTGCGGTAGTTGGCCACGAGGCTGACGCCGGCGACGTATACGTTGTAGCACTTCCAGCCATCGGGGGTCTGTTCCATGTCGTAGTCGAGCGCCACCGGCTCCCTGCCGGACTGCATGACGCGCACGTTGACCGTGACGTCCGTCTCGCCCGCCTTGGCGCGCAGCGGCCTGAACTCGAACTTTTCGTCCTGGTAGGAAGACAGCGCGCTCGAATAGGTGCGCACCAGCAGGGTCTTGAACTCGGCGACGAGGCGCGTCTTCTGCTCCGGCGTGGCCGTTCGCCAGCTGCGCCCCATGGCGATACGCGTCATAGTCGTGAAGTCGAAATGCGGCAACACCTTTCCCTCGACCAGCGCGAGGACCTTCTGGTGATCGCCGGCCTGGATGTCCTTGTCCTGCTTGACGATGTCGACGACCTCGAGCGTGACCTGCTTCACCAGAACGTCGGGGGCCATATCGGCCGCCACGGCGAGCGCCGGCGCTACAAGCGCCGCGAACGCCACCCAGGTCAGAAAGCGATCAATTGCGCGCAACATGATTTGTGTCTCCATCGGGCGCCGGAACGAGCGAAGAGTCCTCGTCCTGTAGTCGCTCGCGCGGCGGGTTTCCGTCGTAGATGAGGCTCCTGCGGCGCTGCAGGTAAAAATCGCGCCGGAACGAGTACTCGTCGAGCGCGGCCTGCTCGACGATGGTGCTCGCCTCGAGCAGCTCGGAGCGTTCGCTCACGGTGCGCAGCGCGGCGAGAGAGTTGCGCACCGGGACATTGTGGTAAGCGAGCAGGGGCGACGCGTAAAGGTCGAAGCCGAGCCCGATGCCGTCGCGCACGTCGCTCGGGCCGAACAGCGGCAATACCAGGTATGGTCCGCTGCCCGCGCCCCACACCGCGAAGGTCTGGCCGAAGTCCTCGTTGTGTTTTTCCAGGCCCATCTCGCTCGCCACGTCGTTAATGCCCGCCAGCCCGAACGTCGTGTTGAACAGGACGCGCGCCCAGTCGTTAAATCCCTCGCCGGGCTTGCCCTGCAACATGTTGTTGACGCCGATGAACACGTCCGAGATGTTGGAGAAGAAGTTCCGAACCATCATCCGCAGCGGCCCCGGCAGCACGTCGTGATATGCCGTGGCCACGGGCTTGAGCACGGCCTTGTCGAGGCCGTCGTTGAAGCTGAACACCGCGCGGTTGAAGCTTTCGTACGGATCGCGCGGATCAGGGGTCTGAACGGTGGCGCAACCCGAGGCGAGCGGTAGCGCGAGCGCGAGCGCCAGCGCGCGCCCCCGGGGGAGTCTCCCGAGGATCCTGACGAGCGACTTCACTTGCTGCTGTCCTTGCCTTCCGCCGCCTTGTTGAACATGAACTGGCTGATCAGGTTCTCGAGCACCACGGCCGACTGGGTCAGCTGGAGCCGGTCGCCGTTCGCCAGCATCTTGCTGTCGCCCCCCGCTTCGAGGCCGATGTACTGCTCTCCGAGCAGGCCCGAGGTGAGTATTTTCGCCACGGTATCGCGCGGGAACTTGTACTCCGAGTCAAGGTTCATGGTGACGATCGCCTCGTAGGACTGGTCGTCGAAGCTGATGGCACCCACCCGGCCGACCACCACCCCAGCGCTCTTGATCGGCGCACGCACCTTGAGGCCGCCAATGTTAGCAAAATTGGCTTTCACCTCATAAATCTCGTTCGTCGTGAACGAAGCGAGATTACCCACTTTCAGCGCGAGGAAAAGCAGCGCGCCGAAGCCGGCCGCGACGAATACGCCGACCCAGAGATCGATGGTGGAGCGGTTCATCTTCCGTTACCTCCGGTGAACATGAGCGCCGTAAGGATGAAGTCGAGCGCCAGAATAGCAAGCGACGAGGTAACCACGGTGCGCGTGGTGGCGCCCGAGACGCCCTCGGCCGTGGGCGGCGCGTCATAACCCTCGAACACCGCGATCCACGACACCGCGATGCCGAACACGAAGCTCTTGATGACGCCGTTCACGATGTCCTCGCGCACGTCGACCGCGGCCTGCATCTGCGACCAGAACGCGCCCTCATCGACGCCGATCAGTTTCACCCCGACGAGGTAGCCGCCGAAAATGCCCATCGCGGAGAACAGCGCCGCGAGCAGCGGCATCGAGATCACTCCGCCCCAGAAGCGCGGTGCGACGACTCGCGCGATCGGATCGACCGCCATCATCTCCATGGCCGAGATCTGCTCGGTCGCCTTCATCAGTCCGATCTCGGCGGTGATCGCCGACCCGGCGCGGCTGGCGAACAGCAGCCCCGCGACCACGGGCCCGAGCTCGCGAACCAGGGACAATGCCACCAGCACGCCGAGCGCTTCCGAAGACCCGTAGCGCTCGAGCGTGTTGAAACCCTGCAGGCCGAGCACCATGCCCACGAACAGGCCCGAGACCAGGATGATGATCAGCGACAGCACGCCCGCGAAATAAATTTCGCGGATGGTCAGCGGAAACCGCCGCAGGGCCGTGCCGGAGTGCAGCACCATGTAGCCAAGGAAGCGGCTGGCGAACCCGAGCCGCCAGACACGGGCCGTCACCTGGCTTCCCAGCCGTTCGAAAAACCTGCGCAGCGCGCCGTCTGCCAAATCAGTCTCCCGAAAGCTCGAGATCGGCATCGTACGGCGGCGCCGGATAGTTGACCGGGACCGGACCCTCCGGCTTGCCGTGCACGAACTGGTCAACGAACGGCTCGCGCGAGTCGCGCACCGACTGCGGCGTGCCCTCGGACACCACGCGGCCATCGGCCATGAAGTAAAGGTGGTCGACGATATCGAGGCATTCCGCGACGTCGTGACTGACGATGATCGAAGTCGCGCCGAGAGAATCATTCAGCTGGCGGATGAGCCGTCCGATCACTCCGAGCGAAATCGGGTCGAGGCCCGCGAAGGGCTCGTCGTAGAGCATGAGCTGCGGATCGAGGGCGATCGCGCGCGCGAGCGCGACGCGCCGCGCCATCCCGCCCGAAAGCTCCGACGGCACGAGCCCCGCCGCTCCGCGCAGGCCGACCGCCTGCAGCTTCATCATCACCAGGTCGTGAATCTGCTCCTCGGCCAGGTCGGTGTGCTCGCGCATCGGGAATGCCACGTTGTCGTACACCGTCATGTCGGTGAACAAGGCACCGAACTGGAACAGCATGCCCATCTTGCGGCGCATGGCATACAGTCCGTCGCGGTCCAGATCGTGCGTCAATGCTCCGAGCACGCGCGCGCCGCCACGCGTCGGCATGTGTGCCCCACCGATGATGCGCAAGAGCGTCGTCTTGCCGCAACCCGACTGGCCCATGATGCCAACTACCTTGCCGCGCGGGATGGACACGCTGACGTCGCGCAGCACCGGTTGCCTCGGATCGTAGCCGAACCAGAGATTCTCGACTTCGACGATGTTGGAATCGTGCAAGGACGCAGGCCTTCGGGAAACCGCGGATTTTACTCGACGCGCGGCAATGCCGCCGAAGGCGGGGACGGCATCGGGACGCGATTCGCCTATATGATTGGCGCCATGCCAGCCCCGATCAGCAGCCCAGTCGTGCGCATCGCGAACCTGGAAAAGCGCTACGGCAAGCGCGCGGTGATCTCGGGCCTCGACCTCGAGCTCGCCGCGGGCGAGGTGCTCGGGCTGGTTGGCCTGAACGGAGCGGGCAAGACGACGCTCATCAAGTGCCTACTCGACCTGTGCGCGCACGATTCCGGGGAAATCGAGCTGTTCGGCATGCCGGGCGGAAAACCGCAGTCGCGGCGCCGACTGGCCTACGTCCCCGAGCGTTTCATGCCGCCCTACTACCTGCTGTGTCGCGAGTTTCTGGAGCTGATGCTTTCTCTCTCGGGTGTGCGCTACGAGCGCGGCCGCGCCCTCGCAGCGCTCAATGAGCTCGAGCTCGACGCCGCAGTACTCGGCCAGCCGGTACGGCAGCTGTCCAAGGGCATGACCCAGAAACTTGGACTTGCCGCATGCTTTCTGCTCGAGCGAGACCTGTACGTGCTAGACGAGCCCATGAGCGGCCTTGACCCGGCGAGCCGTGTCGCGGTCAAATCGGTGCTACGTCGCCTCAAGGGCGAGGGTCGGGCGCTGTTCATCACCTCGCACGTCCTGTCGGATGTAGAGGAGCTGTGCTCGTCGGTGGCGGTGCTTGACCAGGGGCAGATACGGTTCCGCGGCGCGCCGGCCGAGCTCTGCAAGCGCTATTCCGAACCCCAGCTTGAGCGGGCCTTTCTGAGGTGCATACGCGGTAATGGCGACCAACCTGCAGGAAGCGCGTGAGGGCAAGCCCTCGCTGCTGATCGTCGACGACGACGCGCTGATCACCGATTCGCTGGCATTCGCGCTCGGCGCGGATTTCGAGGTCTACACCTGCGATTCCCGTCCGGGCACCATCGAGTTGTTGCGCCAGCTGGCGCAGGCGCCGCAGCTCGCGCTCGTCGACCTGGGACTGCCTCCGACGCCGCACACACCGGACGAGGGCTTCCAGCTTATCGCCGATCTTCTCGCCCACTCGCGCAGCATGAAGATCTTCGTGCTGTCGGGCCAGAACGAAGCGGCCAACGCGCGGCACGCCCGCACGCTCGGCGCGATCGAATTCATCGCCAAGCCCTGCGATCCTGCGACGCTCAAGCGCACGCTCCTGCGCGCCTTGGAAATGCACGACGCCGAGGTCGGCGCGCGCCCGGAGGATGCGGCGGTCCTGATCGGCGAGAGCCCTGCGCTCGCCAAGCTGAAGAGCCAGATCGCGCAGTTCGCGGACTCGCCGTTTCCCGTGCTGATCGAGGGCGAGTCGGGCAGTGGCAAGGATCTGGTCGCCCAGAGCCTGCACCGCCGCTCGGTGCGCGCGGCAAAGCCGTACCTTGCGCTCAATTGCGCGGCGATCTCGCCGACGCTGGTCGAGCCGACGCTCTTCGGCTACGTCAAGGGGGCCTTCACCGGCGCCATCGCAAACAAGTCGGGCTACTTCGAGGACGCCCAAGACGGAACGCTGTTTCTCGACGAGATCGGAGAGCTGCCGCTGGAGATGCAGGCCAAGCTGCTGCGCGTGCTGGAGAACGGCGAGTTTCAGCGCGTGGGCGAGACCCAGCGGCGCGTGTCGCGCGCGCGCGTGGTTGCAGCCACCAACCGGGACCTGCGCCAGGAGGTCAAGCGCGGAACATTCCGGCCCGACCTGTACCACCGCTTGTCGGTGCTCACCCTGTCCGTGCCCCCATTGCGGGAGCTCGACACGGACAAGCTGCTGCTGCTCGAACAGTTCCGCCGCATGTACGCGGACATGTCGGGCGTGCAACCTTTCTCGCTCGATGCCGGGGCGGAGCGGCGCTGGCTCGACTACCCGTTTCCGGGCAACGTTCGGGAGCTGCGCAACATCGTCATCCGTCTCACCACCAAACACGCGGGCCAGCGCCTTTCTGTCGCCGAGCTCGATCAGGAATTCGACCTCGAGTCGCCCGCTTTGACACCCGGGAGCGCCGTCGACGGCAGCGACCTCGTGGGGCAGGCCCGCAGGCACCTTGAGCGCGAACGAAACTTCAACCTCGACGAGACGCTGCGGAACTGGGAGCGGGGCTACATCGACGCCGCACTCAAGCTCACCGGCGGCAACGTCAGCCAGGCCGCCAAGCTGCTGGGCATCAACCGCACCACACTCTACAGCCGCATGTCCGTTGACGCGGAGGGGGCTCAAGGCGGTTCCCCGGCACCCCTTCCACATCAGAAAACGAAATAGCGGGAGGCGCGGCCAATGTACCTGGAGCACTACGGTCTGAACGAGCCGCCCTTCCGGATTACGCCCCACACCGATTTCTTTTTCGACGGCGCCGACCGCGGCGCCACGCTGGAAGCGCTCATCTACGCCATCCTCAACGACGAGGGCATCGTCAAGGTGAGCGGCGAGGTCGGCAGCGGCAAGACGATGCTGTGCCGGGTGCTGATGGAGCGCCTGCCGAAGCAGGTAGACACCATCTACTTGAACACGCCCTCGCTCGGTCGCGACGAAATCCTGTACGCGATCGCCGACGAGCTCAAGTTCCAGTTCACGCAGAGCCGGGTGTCGGTCGCGCTGCGCGAGCTCCAAGAGCACCTGATCGAACTGTATGCGGCGGGGCGGCGGGTGGTGATCCTGATCGACGAGGCGCATGCGATGCCCGAGGAAACGCTCGAGCAGGTCCGGCTCCTGTCGAACCTCGATTCAAGTCGCCACAAGCTGCTGCAGATCGTGCTCTTCGGGCAGCCAGAGCTCGACGAGGCCCTCGCCAAGCCCTCGCTCCGCCAGCTCAAGGACCGCATCACGCACAGCTTTCGCATGCGACCGCTGTCGGAAGCGGAGGTCGGCATGTACCTCGCGTTCCGCATGCATGCGGCGGGCTACCGCGGCCCGGACGTGTTTACCTCCCAAGCGGTGTCCCTGATCGCGCGGGCAGCCGACGGCCTGACGCGGCGCATCAACATCCTCGCCGACAAATCGCTGCTCTCGGCGTTCGTCGCGGATACCCACGCGGTAACCGCGCAGCATGCGCGCAAGGCGATCGCTGACTCTGACTTCGGCCCGCTCAAGCGCGGCCGGAGACCGGCGCTTTATGCGTCCGCCGTGCTAGCCGTGGGGATTATCATAGGAGTGATCGCTCACTGGCTTTTTTTCGGAGGAACGCCATTCTCGCCTCCGGATCCTTCACCGGCGGTAACTGTGGCACCTGCGCCAAAGGCCGAAGCGATCTCTTCTGCGAAGCCGGAGCCGAAGCCTGCGGCGATTCCGGAGCCCAAGGTGCAGGCGCCTTCGGAGCCGGCACCGCGGCCTTCGCCTCAGGCGCCACCGCCTGAGCCCCAAGCGGCTTCGGCGCCGCCGCCGGCCCCGCCCCCGGCATCATCATCATTGATGTCCGCGGCCCAGCTCCAGCGGATGGGACGTTACAAGGCGGAAGGGCAACCCTTGCTCACGGAGCGCCTCGCCGCGACCCGCGAGGTGCTTGCGCAGGCGCCAGATGACGCCTACGCCCTTGAGCTCTATGTCACTGATAAAATTGATCAAGAGCGCACTGAGCGCTTCTTGGCACGCGCGCGGGACCTCGTCCCGCTGTCGGACGTATACGTAATCCCGATCGTTGGAAACCCGACGCGCCTCTGGGTGGTCTATGGGCGGTTTCCGAGCCGCCAGGAGGCGCTTGACGCACAGAAGGGCTTGCCTCCGAAATACCAGCGCGAATTCAAGAGCGTGCCGCGCAGCTTTGCTGAAATTCGGCACGCGCTTTGATGAAATTTGACACACCCCGACCCTAGAAAACCCCCGCTCTACAGTCGGTTAGCGTGGTTTTCTCAGAATTGGCGTGATATGCTTTCCGCAACAAGGGGGGAAGGCGCGCTTTCCATGAAACTCGGCAGGAAGATCGTCACCTTGGGTTTCGTCGCGCTGCTCGCGAGCTGCGGGCAGGCGCCCATCATTCCAGCCGAGACCCACATCCGCACCGAGGCGCCGCGCACCGAGGGCACGATTCCGCCTCCAGTGCAGGCCGCACCGGTGTTGCCCAAGCCCAGGGCGACCACTCCGCCCGAGACTTACAGCGCCGTGGTCAATAACGTGCCGGTGCACGACCTGCTGTTCGCGCTCGCCCGCGACGCACGCCTGAACATCGACATCGATCCGGGCGTCACTGGATTGGTGACGCTCAACGCCATCGACCAGACGCTGCCGCAAATGCTGACCCGCATCGCGCGTCAGGTCGACATGCGCTACGAGCTGCACGGCCAGGACCTGGTCGTCTCCCGCGACACACCTTACCTGCACCTCTACAAGATCGATTACGTCAACATGGCACGCAACGCGTCCATGAAGGTGTCGGTGTCGAGCCAGCTCGCCGGCGGCACGTCCGCTGGGGCCGGCGGCGGCGCAGCGGGTGGATCTGCAGGCGGATCCACCAATTCGTCTTCGTCGCTCGACATGACTTCGGACAACAGGTTCTGGGATTCGCTGGTGAAGAACGTCAAGGACATCCTGCGGGAGACCGACAAGGTCATCCCCTCGACCGGTCCCGCAGAGGCGACTCAAGCTGCGGGAGCGCCCGCCGCCGCGGCAGCACCTGGCGCCGGCGCGCAACCGGCCCCTGCCGCGCAGCCTGCGCCGGCGGGGCCCGCGCAACCGGTCACTTACCGCGAAGCCGCCTCGGTGATCGCCAATCCCGAGACCGGCATCCTCACTATCCGCGCCACCTCGCGCCAGCACGCCAAGATCCAGGAGTTCCTCGACCACGTCATGGCGAGCGCCAAGCGGCAGGTGCTGGTCGAGGCGACCATAGCCGAAGTAAAGCTCAACAACGACTACCAGCGCGGCATCGACTGGTCGCGTGCACTCTCGGCGGGCGGCACCGGCTTCACATTCAGCCAGTCGTCGGCCGGCACACCCGCGAACGTCACCACCAACGCGTTCACGGTCGGTTACTCACTTGCGAGCATGAACTTCACTTCGGCGCTGAGGCTGCTCGAGTCCTTCGGCCAGGTGCGGGTGCTCTCCAGCCCGAAGATCAGCGTGCTCAACAACCAGGCGGCGGTGATGCGCGTGACCGACGACCTGGTGTACTTCACCATGCAGCCCGGCACGACCACTGTGTCCAACGCGGGCGCCGGCACGGTCAATGCGCCCCCGACCTTCACCACCACGCCGAACGTCTCGCCCGTCGGCCTGATCATGAGCGTGGTGCCGCAGATCAGCGACTCCGACACGGTACTGGTGGACGTGCGTCCCACCATTCGCAGGAAGATCGGGGACGCCGCTGACCCGAATCCGGCGTTGGCCAATCCTTGCGGCGTCGGCATCGGTTGCAACACCCCACCGATCCAGAGCCTTATCCCCATCATCCAGACGCGCGAAATGGAATCGCTGCTGCGCCTGCAGAGCGGCCAGATCGCGGTGCTCGGTGGGCTGATGGAGGACACGCGCTCGTCAGTCGAAGATACGATCCCGGGAGTGAACCGGGTTCCGTTCCTCGGCGACCTGTTCCAGCAACGCCGTGACCAGAATACGAAGACCGAGCTCGTGATCTTCCTGCGCGTGACCGTGATCCGCGACGCCAGCATCGAAGGCGATTACGCCGCCTTCCGCGATCAGGTCCCCACCAAGGATTTTCTCGCCCAGCCCAATCCCAGCCGCAACGCGCCTCTCGTGCTGCCCGGCAATTGAGATGAGCCTGCTCCTCGATGCGCTGAAGAAGGCGGAGAAGGCCAAGCAGGAGGCGGAGCGCCGCGCCAAGCTGGGAGCTGCGGGCGAGGCGGCTGAGTCCGCTGCGCCAGCTGAAGGCCGCGCGCCCGCCGATGACGCACCCCACGTGCGCACGCGCGACGAATTGCCCGACATTTCGCAACCGCTCGAAATCGGAGCCGACGACCTTTCCGCGCGGAGCGCCTCTCAGGAACGCAGGACCGAGCTCTCACTCGAGAGCATCGAGTCACCTCCGTCGCCACCCGCCGCGTCGCGCCAGCGCAGCGCTTCGGCGAGCGCCGCCAGCGAGGACATGCGCAGAGATGCGGCGAAGCGCGCCGCCGCCAAGAAGGTGTTCGAGGCGAAAATGAGAGAGCCCAATCCGCGCCTGCCGTTTTTCATCGCCTTGGGAGTGCTCGGCGCCGTGGCGCTCGGCACGATTATTTATTTCTGGTACCAGCTTCGTCCGCCTCCGCCGCTGGTGAATGCCAATCCGCAGCCGGCGTCGGTCGAACGGCAACTAGCGGTTGCGGGAAACAGCGGGCCCGCGCAAGGCGCGGCGGCCCCCGCATCGGCCCCCGCGGCACTACAGACGGACATCCCTGGGCTCCCCGGATTGCCGGCAGCGCCCGCCGCCCCGCGCGAGCCGCAAACAGCGACTCAGACTCAGGCCAAGCCTGCAGGCGAGGCGCCTGCACCGCGCGCCGTGGCCCGTGCCACGGCGGCAGAGCCTCGTGCGGCACCGACCGTCGTACTGAAGGCACGCCGCAGCGACGACCTGACCATCAAGCGGCCAGTGCCGCGGCTCGATCCTGCGATCGCCGCCGGCTACGCCGCCTACCAGGCCGGAGACTGGGCCGGCGCGCGCCGCAATTACGAGCAGGCGCTGCAAAGCGAGCCGGGCAATCGCGACGCGCTGCTTGGCATGGCGGCACTCGATGTGCGCGAGCAGCGCTACGATGCCGCCGAATCCTACTACCGCCGCGCGCTGCAAGCCGATCCACGCGACCCGTATGCGCTCGCCGGGCTCCTTTCGATTCGCGGCGAGCAGGTGGACCCTGTGCTGGCCGAGAGCCGAGTGAAGACGCTGCTCGCGTCCGATACCGGAGCCGACGTGCTGAATTTCACGCTCGGCAACGAGTTCGCGCGGCAGGGACGCTGGGCTGAGGCGCAGCAGGCATATTTCAAGGCGCTCGCCGCGGATCCCGACAATCCAGACTTCGCCTACAACCTTGCCGTCAGCCTCGAGCACATCGGCAAGCCGAAGCTCGCGCTCGATCAATACCGTCGGGCCCTGGCGACCGCGCAGCAGCGCAGCGCGCATTTCGACCAGTCCGCGGCGCGCAAGCGCGTTCAGGAGCTGGATCACTGACGAAAACTTAGGTCCGCCCGGCGCGGTCGCCGGGTATTATTCTTCCCGGATGAATTCGCCCACGAATCCGCAGGCCAGACGCCACATCGGGCAGATCCTGATCGATCAGGGAATCCTCACCGAGGACCAGCTGAGGATCGCGCTGCTCGAGCAGATGAAGTCGCACCTGCCGGTCGGCCGACTGCTGGTCCAACTCGGCTTCGTGTCGGAAGCGACTCTGCGCGACGCCCTGTCGCAGAAGCTGGGGCTGCAATCGGTAGACCTGGCGCACATCATCGTCGACTCGGCTGCCCTTAAGGCCCTTCCCCGCGAGCTGGCGCGGCGCTACCGGATTTTCCCGATCGCGCTCGACCGGCAGGCGAATAAGTTCATCGTCGCGCTCGCCGACACCAACAATATCGTTGCGGTCGACCAGCTGCGCACGCACCTCAAGGGCGACTTCGAGATCGAACTGCGGCTCGCCGGCGACTCCGAGATCGAGCGCGCGATCGAGCACTACTATGGGCACGAGTTCTCGATCGACGGCATCCTGCAGGAGATCGAGACCGGCGAGGTTGACCACACCTCGATCACCGAGGACGACGAGTACAGCCAGCCCATCGTGCGCCTGATCTCGGCGTTGCTTGCCGACGCGGTCGAGCACGGTGCCTCCGACATCCACTTCGAGCCCGAGCAGAGTTTCCTGCGCATCCGCTATCGCATCGACGGTGTGCTGCGGCAGATCCGCTCTCTGCACAAGACGTACTGGCCGGCGATGGCCGTGCGACTCAAGGTGATGTCGAAAATGAATATCGCAGAGACGCGCGCGCCGCAGGACGGCCGAATCTCGGCGACCATGTCGGGGCGGGTCATCGACTTCCGTGTCTCGAGCCTGCCGACGACGCACGGAGAAAACCTGGTCCTGCGCATCCTCGATCGCCAGAAGGGCATTGTGCCCCTCGACAAGCTCGGCCTCGAGGACTCGCAGCTCGATCTCCTCAAGCGCATGATTGCCCGGCCGGAGGGCATCATCCTGGTGACGGGACCCACCGGCAGCGGCAAGACGACCACGCTCTATTCGATCCTGAACCACGTCAACTCGGACGCGGTCAACATCATGACGCTGGAAGACCCGGTCGAGTATCCGCTGACGCTGATTCGCCAAACCTCGGTGTCCGAGGCGGCGAAGCTCGATTTCGCCAACGGCGTACGCGCAATGATGCGGCAGGACCCCGACAAGATCCTAGTGGGTGAAGTGCGCGACTCCGACACGGCCGAGATGGCGTTTCGCGCCGCAATGACCGGTCACCAGGTATTTTCGACGCTGCACACCAACTCCGCGATCGGTGCGTTTCCGCGACTGCTCGACATCGGCATCGTTCCCGACGTCATGGCGGGCAACATCATCGGCGTCATCGCCCAGCGCCTGGTGCGCAGACTATGCCGCACCTGCCGTCAGTCGTATTCCCCCGACGCGAGCGAACGGCACCTGCTGGGCTACAAGATTTCCGAGAGCGCGAAGCTTTACCGTGCGGTAGGTTGCGAGCAATGCGACTACCAGGGTTTCCGCGGACGCACCGCGATCATCGAAATCCTGAAGGTCGATACCGCAATCGACGAGCTCATCGCGCGGCGCGCCACGACGCGGGAGATCCTGGACACGGCGCGTGCGAAGGGATTCAGGACGCTGGCAGACGACGGCGTGCGCCTGGTTCGCGGCGGAGTCACCAGCGTGGAGGAGCTGATGCGCGTTGTCGACCTGACTGACCGGATGGGTTGAGCGCCCCGCCAAGGCGCAACTACCATGCCCCTGTACACCTACAAGGCAATCGACGAGGACGGCAAGAGCGTGCTCGGCCGCGTAGAGGCGGTGAACGTCTTCGACCTCGAGCAGCGGCTGGCGCGCATGGGTCTCGATCTGGTGAACGGCGCGCCAGCCAGCGGGCGCTCGCGCCTGATTGGCGGCGCCCGCGTCAGCCGCCAGGACCTGATCAATTTCTGCTTTCACCTCGAGCAACTTTCGTCTGCCGGGGTGCCGCTCGTCGATGGCCTCATGGATCTGCGCGAGAGCATGGACAACCCGCGGTTTCGCGAGGTGGTATCCGGGCTGATCGAGGCGATCGAGGGCGGCCGAAGCCTGTCGCAGGCGCTTGCAGAATTCCCCGAAGTGTTCGGCAAGGTGTTCGTGAGCCTGGTGCGTTCCGGCGAGCACACCGGAAAGCTCTCCGACGTGCTGAAGAGCCTCACCGAATCGCTCAAATGGGAGGACGAACTCGCGTCGCAGACGAAGAAGCTGATGATGTATCCGGCCTTCGTCGGCTCCATCGTGCTCCTGGTCACGTTCTTTCTCATGATCTACCTCGTACCGCAGATGACCGGGTTCATCCGGAACATGGGTCAGGAAATTCCGCTGCAGACGCGAATCCTGGTCGGTGTTTCGCACTTCTTCGTGAATTTCTGGTGGGCACTGCTCGCAGCGCCGTTCCTTCTCTGGTTCGGGCTCAAGTTCGCGGCGAGAACCTACCCGGCGGTCGAATACACCATCGATCGCTACAAGATTTCGATGCCACTGGTGGGCCCGATCCTGCGCAAAATCATTCTCTCGCGCTTCGCAACCAGCTTCGCGATGATGTACGCCTCGGGCATCACCGTGCTCGACGCGATCCGCAGCACCGAGGAGATCGTCGGAAACAAGCCGCTCGAGAACGCCTTGCGCTCCGCCGGACAACAGATCGCCGAAGGCAAGAACCTCACCGCGGCGTTCCAGGAAGCAGAACTATTTCCTCCGCTGGTGATACGGATGCTCAAGATCGGCGAGAACACGGGCGGGATCGACACCGCATTGCTAAACGTCAGCTACTTTTACAACCGTGAGGTGCGGGAGGGCATCGCCCGGCTGCAGGCAATGATCGAGCCGGCGCTGACGCTGGTACTGGGCCTGCTGCTCGGCTGGGTGATGCTGGCGGTGCTGGGACCCGTGTACGACACCATTTCCAAGATGAAGTTTTAGCGACCGCGACGCCCGAAGATGACCGCGAAACGTCTTCTCTATTTCACATCGAGCGCGCACTACGTGTATCGCTGGTCGAGACATGCGCTCGATTTCGATGCGCGCTTCGAGGCGGACGACGACGGGCTGGCCAGCTTTCGCGAGTTCCTGCGCGACCAGAGCGGCACCCTGTTTTACGTCGTTGCCGATCTCGCGGGCGAAGACTTCCACGAAGACCAGATTCCCTACTTGCGGGGTGGCGACCGACAGGCGGTGGTGCAGCGCCGACTGGCGCAGCGCTACCGGGACACGCGGCTTTCGACCGCGCTGTCGCTCGGCTACGTGACGGGCGAGCGCCGCAACGAGCGGCTGCTCCTCGCGTCGTTCACCAACACGCAGCAGTTCACGCCCTGGCTCGACGCGTTGGTCGATTCGGAAGCCAGGCTGGCGGGCGTGTTTTCCGTGCCATTGATTGCGCCTACGCTCGCCGCGCTGCTCGGGGTGCGCAAGGGCCGTGCCTTCATCGTCACCCAGAACCGGGCGGGGTTGAGGCAATGCTACGTCGACAACGGCCGACTGAGGTTCTCGCGGCTCGAGCGCACCGGCGACATGGCGCCCGCATCGCTCGCCACCCTGGTGCGGTCCGAAACGATGCGACTGGCGCAGTACCTCGGTGGCCTGCGCGCACTGCCACGAGACGGTCCCCCGGTACAGGTGCTGGTAGTGACCGCGCCGGAGCACCGGGCAGTGTTCGAGAAGGTGCTCGTCTCGGACCCGCAGCTCGCGTTCCGGGTTGTGGACTTAGCCGAGGCCGCACGCGCGCTTGGCTTGCGACGCTCCAGCGATGCGCTCGCCGAGCGGCTTTACCTTCACCTCGCGGTCGCCAAGCCGCCCAAGGAGCAGTTCGCCCGTAGCGAGGAGCGCCGCAGATACCGAATCTGGCAATTGCATCGCGGCATCGCCGCTGCGGGCGTCGTCGGCTTCACCGCCTGCGCACTTTACGCGGCCGCAGGCTGGCTCGACGTCATGTCGGTGCACGACCAAATTGAGGCGCAGCAACGCCAGGCGCGCAATGCGAGCGACGAGTATGCGCGCATCACAGCGGCGTTTCCGGTCACCCAGACCACGACCGAGAACCTCAAGGCAACGGTGGTGGAGTTCACGAAGATCGCCTCCGACAGCAGCACGCCAGACGCCGCATACGTACATCTGTCCAAGGTGCTGGACAAGTTCCCGCAAATCGAGCTCGACCGCCTGGGGTGGCACGTTGGCCCGCCGTCTGAAGGAGGGCGCGAGGCGCCGCCTGCCGGTGGCACGCCTCCGACCAGCACCGCTCGGGCTCGTGACGCAGAAGTGCTCGAAATCGCGGGTCGCGTGAATGCCACGCAGCGCTCGGACTACCGCGGCATCACGGCCCAAGTGCAGCAGTTCGCAGACGCCTTGAGCGCGGGCTCCGCATACCGGGTGTTGCGCACGCAGTTGCCGTTCGACATCACGTCCCAAGGTACTCTGACCGGCGACATCGGAGCGTCCGAGGCAGGTGAAGCGCCACGCTTCACCATCGTGCTGGCGAGGAACCTGAAGTGAATTTGACTCTGTCCGAAGTTCGCAAGCTCGCCCTGCCGGTGCTGCTGTGCCTGTTGCTGCTGGGTGCCGGTGCGGGGTTGATCGCGTACGTACAATCCAACTTGACGCGCGTCAGCCAGGAACTCGCCGTGGCGCAGAGGCAACGCTCCGATGCAAACCAGCGCCTGGCGCGTATCGCCGAGGAGGAGCGCGAGGTAAAGGAAAAGCTCGCGGTGTACCAACGCCTGAAGGCCCTGCACATCATCGGCCCGGAACTGCGCCTCGAGTGGGCCGACACCATGACGCGCATCCGCACCAGCCGGGAACTGCTCGATCTCAGCTACCAGGTGCAGCGCCAGCAGTTACTGGCATCGGTGCCCGGCAAGCCCGCCAATGTGGATTTCTACGCCAGTACCATGAAGGTCGACCTCGCCTTATTGCACGAGGGGGACTTGCTCGGCTTCCTCAGGGACCTTCGCCAGTCGGGCAACGCGTATTACTCTATCCGTCGTTGCGACATCGCGCGCACCGGGCAAGCGGCGACTGGAACGTCGATCGTGCCGCGCCTGCGCGCAAGCTGTGACATCGATCTGATCACGATCCTCGATCGGGCTGCGAAATCATGATCCGTCTCCCCAGACTGTTGCTCGGGGTCGCCTTCGCTGCATGCACTGCGGCGGCGCAGGCGCAAGAGCTCGGCCGGCTGTTCTTCACGCCCGAGCAGCGCGCCGCTCTAGACGAGCGGCGCAAGGCCCGCATACCTGACAAGCCCGCGGCGGTGATTGTCGAGGCGCCGAGTACGCGCCTGGACGGCTATGTAAAGCGATCGGACGGGAGGTCGACCCTGTTCGTCAACGGTGAAGCGATCCCCGAGGGCGCTCAAACCGAGGGCATGTCGCTCGTCCCGGACCATGCCCGACCCGACCGCGCCTCGATCAGGGCAGGCGACAACAACCGGCGCATTCCCCTGAAGGTTGGCCAATCCCTTGATCGCAGCACCGGAGAGGTGCACGACCCGGTCGACGGCGAGTTGCGGGTCGAGCGCCCGGCGGCCGCCCGCCCTGGCCGCTAGCCGCAGTACCGCGGGAGAATGCTGCGGCGGCGATCGAGTCCTATGTGCTCGCAGCGTGGGGCCGTCCTGCTCGCGCTGATGGTGATCGTCGTACTGGGAATGCTGTGGCTCCTGGTATCGACGCTGAGCGGTTCCGGCCAATACACGGCCGCTGCGCGCAATCGGAACGCAGCAGTTCTACAGCGCGCCAAGCTCGCGCTCAGCGGTTACGTTGCGAGGCAAGCTGTCCTTGCGGCAGAGAGCAACCCGGGCCGGCTGCCTTGCCCCGAGGCCCGCGGCTACGTCGGCACGGCGAACGAGGGTATCGCCGCGGGCAGTTGCACGCTGCCGGCGCTCGGACGATTGCCTTGGCGCACGCTAGGCCTCGACCGCCCGACCGATGCGGACGGCGAGCCGCTGTGGTACGCGGTGTCGGCGGGCTGGGCACTGCCCAGAGCGGGTGCGGCACTCACCATCAATTCGAATTCCCCCGCCGGACTCGGCCTAGACGGGCGCGCGAATGTCGCGGTAGCGCTGATCATCGCGCCAGGATCGCCGCTTCGGGTCACTGCGAGTACGGGCTGTGCCTCGCGCATGCAATCGCGCGGTAGGACGCCTCCCGATGTGCGCGACTACCTCGAGTGCGAAAATGCGACGCTCCCTGCCGACGCGAGCTTCGCCAGCACCGGGCCGATCGGCTCTTTCAACGACCAAGTACTTCCGGTGACACGTGCGGATCTGCTGCCAGGCATCGAGGCAGCGATCAAGGTCCGCATCGAGCGCGACGTGGTGCCGCAGCTCAGGAACGTATATGCGGGTCCTGAGTGGGCGTTGCCACCGGGAAGCGCCGTCTTCCCCTATGCCGCGCCGTTCGCAGATCCCGGCGCGTCGGATTTCCGCGGCGTGATCGGCGTCGACCAGGGGCTGCTGCCGTTCAGCCAGGCGGGCGCTTGTAACCCCGGCGGCGACGCGCGCTGCATCCCCTCCCTCACAGCGTGGAATGCCCGCCGCGCGCCGAGCGTGGCGCAGGTCGGGGGCAGCGGGCGGCTGCGCGCCATACAGTGCGGATACGACGCGGACGCCAATGCCTGGTGCCGCGGAAGTTACGAAGGGGCACCGCAGCTGCGGCTCTCGGCGATACAGGAAAACGTCGCGTTGGCATTGCGTAAATTCAACCCGCAGCGGGCCGCCCTCTATTACCATTCGTCAACGGGCTGGGCGCCGGTTGCGAGCGCGGTAAGCGGCCGCCTGGGAGAGGACGCTTCCGCGCGGATCGACCTCGTCGGTGGACTGCCCGACCTCGGCAGGGAGACGGATTTCTACATGATCATGGGTCAGGATGTGCTGGCGGATCACCCGCTGCTCGACCGCGACGAGCCCACAAGCGGCTGGTTCGTGCGCAACGAGTGGTTTCGGCTCGTTTACTATGCGTTCGCGCCTCAGTTTGCGCCAGGCGGGGCGGGAGGCTGCTCCGAAACAGAACCCGTGACCTGCCTCCAGGTCGCCAACCTCGAGCCGGCCAACAAGCAACGCGCCATACTGGTGCTCGCGGGGCGCAGCCTGGCCGATGCGACAAGGCCCAACGGCCAACTCGCGGACTTTCTCGACAGCGAGGAGAACCGCAACGGCGATTCGCGCTTCGAGCAACGGCCGGTAGGCGCGGCGTTCAACGACCGCATCGTCGCGCTGGACGCCAACCCTTGACGAGCCTGCTCGGTATCGCCGCTCTCCGCGCGCTGCGCGGATTCTCTCTCGCCGAGATGGCCGTTGTGCTGGCGATCATCGCGCTGCTTCTCGGCAGCACGATGCACACCCTGTCTGCACAACTGGAGCAGCGCGACGAAGCGCGTACCGTGCGGCATCTCGAGGACGCACGCGAGCTCCTGCTCGCCTTCGCCATCGTCAACGGCAGGCTTCCCTGTCCGGCGCGCGAGACGACCGGAGGCGACGAGCTGCGCGACGCCTCCGGGACCTGCCGCGACGCAGTCGGAAACGACGATTACTACCGCGGGTTGCTGCCTGCGCGCGCCCTCGGACTCCGCGAAGTCGATGCGCAGGGATTCGCGCGCGACGCCTGGGGCAACCGCATCCGCTACGCGGTGGCAAAATCCGTGATCGGCTGCTCCGGCACGCCGAGGCTTCCGCATTTCACTTCGGCGCCCAACCTGAAGACGAACGGCATTACCTGCCAACCCGCGGACCTTCTGCTATGCAGATCCGCCACCGGAATCAGCGCGTCGAGCTGCGGCGCCGCCGCCAATTCGCTCACCAACCAGAACCTCGTGGTGGCGCTGCTCCTGTCGCCGGGTAAGAATGCGGCGGTCTCGCGCATTGGCGGCTCGGACGAGGCCGCGAATGCGGATGGCGATCCGGTTTTCGTGGCGCATCCGCCGGCGCCCTCGGGGGCTGTTGGCGGGGAATTCGATGACCGGCTTGCGTGGGTCACGGTCGGCGAGCTCTATGGCCGGCTGATCGCCGCGGGGCTGCTGCCGTGACCCTGACCGCACGCGTGACGGCCCGCACCCTGCTGCACCGGCTCGGAACGGCCGGCGTCCTGCCGTCCGACACCGAAGAGATCCGGCTCAAGAAGCACGTGCTGCTGTTCTCCTGCGGGTTGATGATCGGCGGCTCTGCGATCTGGCTCGGGCTGTATCACCTGGTCGGGTTGGCGCTTCCGGCCTCGTTGCCCTTCGGTGTCGAATTGGCGTCGCTCGCAACGCTGCTCGTTTACCTGTGGACGCTCAATTTCAATTTCTTTCGCGTCGCGCAACTGGCGCTCTGGCTGTTCGTGCCATTCGTCGTGCAGTGGTCTATGGGTGACTTCGTCTCGGCGAGCGGGTTGATCCTTTGGGGCCTGCTGGCTCCGGTGGGCGCGGCCCTCCTGCTCTCGGCACGCGAGTCGCTGCCGTGGATGGTCGCCTATGTCATCCTGACGGTCGCAACCGGCTACGTCGACCACGAGCTCGCCGGAGCCTCGGATACGGCGTTACGGGTTCCGGTAAAGACCAGCGTGATCTTCTTCGCGCTCAATTTCGCTACGGTGTGCGCGATGGTCTACTGGCTTTTGAGCTTCGCCTTTACCGAGCGCGAGCGTTCGCGCGCTCGCCTGCAGGAGGCGCACGTCCGGCTGCAGGAGGAACAAGGGCGCTCCGAGCGCCTGCTGCTCAATATTCTGCCCGCCCCGATCGCCGAGCGCCTGAAGAACTCGGACGCCGCGATCGCCGACGGCTACGCCGACGTCACGGTAATGTTCGCGGACATCGTGAATTTCACGCGCCTCGCGGAGGACCTTGCGCCGCGCGAGGTGTTCGCGCTGCTCAACCGGATGTTCTCCGGGTTCGACGCGCTCGCCGAGCGCTATGGGCTGGAGAAGATCAAGACCATCGGCGATGCGTACATGGTGGCTGGCGGCCTCAACCAGGGAAACGCCGATTACAGCAGTGCGATCGCCGACCTGGCCATCGACATCCGCGATCTGGTGGCGCGCGAATTCCAGGTAGGCGGCAGGCCGCTGGCCCTGCGCATCGGCATCGGCACCGGACCGGTGGTCGCCGGCGTGGTCGGCAAGAAGAAGTTCATCTACGACCTCTGGGGCGACACGGTGAATATCGCCAGCCGCATCACCTCCGAGGGTGTGCCCGGCATGATCCAGGTCGACGAGGCCACCTACCGCCGGTTGCGCAACCGGTACGATTTTCTCCAGCCACAGGCCATCTTCCTCAAGGGCAAGGGCGAAACCACGGTCTACCGCATGGTCGGCCGCCGCGAGGTCAGCCAGCGGGAAGCGAGCTAGGCGCGGAGCCGCCGGGTCCGCTAAGCGCGAAGCAGACCTCGCCGTCGCGGTTGCTGCGCAGTGAGAGGTTGAAACCCGAGCCTTCCGCCTGACGCGCCGCCTGGTACAGACCGATGCCGAGCCCAGTGCGCGAATCGACCGGCGCCTGCAGCAACCTCGCAGCGAGCTCTGCCGGTACCGCTTTCCCGGTATCGCATACGCTCAACTCGATGCGACCGTCGCCGCAATCGAGCGCGACACGCACTCGCAGGGCGCGATCTTCCCTGCGCTTGGCAAGGGCGTTCTGCAACAGGTTGTCGGCCACGCTGCCGAAGAGCGTGCGCGGCACCTGCAAGCCCTTGCGCTGCCCGTGCGCCGCAAACTCGACACCGTGGTCGCGGTACTGGCGCGCGAGAGCCTCCCACCACGATTCCACATCGGTCGGCCTCTCGGTGTCGGCCTGCGGGCGCTCCAGCTTTTCCAGCGTCTCGCTGAGACGCTGGGCCACCGCGGGCAACTGCCTGCGAACCAGCGCCTGCAACTCGGCGGAGTTCCCCGCGTTCTCGCGGGCCGCCACCGCGCACAGCACGTTGAGCGACTGCAGCAGGTTCTTCACATCGTGCGTCATGCGCGCGCCGGTTTCGTGTACCGCCTTCAGGTAGCTTTGCTCGCGCAGCTTCTGCTCGCGCAGCTTGCCGACGTAGAACTCGGCCAACAACTGGCCGAGCACGTGCAGGTGCCAGTGCAGCGCAGGCCCGGTGCGATAGCGCGAATAGATGGTGAGCGACAGGTCGCGATTCTCGAACACCACCGAGTACGGGCTCTTCGCGCCCGCTTCGCCCTGCCCCTGCGCGCCGCGCCATGCGGCGCCCGCCACCCACTGCAACCGTGCGAGGCCGGCCACCGCCTCAGCGAGAAAGCGCTCGGGGCGAGATTCGACCTGCGACAATTCGGCGAGGAAGAAAAGCCACTTCTCGATCGGCAGGCCGATCGAGAACAGGTACCTGGAGAAGAACACGCTCAGGCCGCTGAAGCCGGCCCGCGGGTCCCAGGCGAGGCCGATCACGAATACCATGCCGGCGATGAGGAACACGGTGTAAGTGAGCGCGGACAGGTACGTCATCCGGCCGAGCGTCATGAAGGTGAAGCTGCCCAGCGTCACGATGCTCAGCAGGAGCATGACGAACAGGCTGTAAAAGAAGTCGATTACCTGCGGCGCGTCGGCCGGCTCCGGCTCGGTCGGAAACACCGTCGCGACGAGCAGCAGGACCGGCAGGCCGTACTCGAACATCGCCCGCACTTCGGGGGTGATCTCGCGCCGGGGCGCAATCTCGGGCAGGATGATGACCGCGAGCAACGCGACCAGGTACACCAGCACCACCAGGTAGAAACGGCGCTGCCAGCGCGCGTACTGCTGGTAAACCTTGCCCGCGACGATTCCGGCGAGGACAACCACCCAGAAGGCGAGCAGCCACCAGCTCAACCACAACATGACAGCGATCGCCGCTACCGCGATCAGCGCCCCCTGAGACAGGGTGACGCGGTTTTGACCGCGCACGAACGGCTGCCACAGCAGTAGCAGCCCAAGGTGAGCGAGAAGCAGGGCACGGGCCCAGTCGTCGGCCACGCCGCGCACCGCCGCCACGTGCAGCAGCAGCAGCATCGCCACCACCAGGAAGCGCCAGTAGTGCCGGCTGAAGCCGGACACCGCGTCCGCAAGGCGCGTGAAAGCGGGTGCGTTCAGGCCGTCTGCTTGCATGGTCGATGCCCGCCCGCTAGCCTTGCCCTTGAGATGTCCACAGCGCGATTGTAGCCATGCCGGCAAGCCCGATGATCCTCGCACGGTTCGTGCTGCTCGAGGCGCGCCGCAGCGGGCTTCCGTGGCTGGTTGGCGCGAGCCTCCTGGCCGCTCTCGGGCTGGCCGCGTTCCTGTCCCAGGTCGCACTGACCGAAAGCATCGCGCTGCAGGTCACCTTTGCCGCCGCGCTGTTGCGGGGATGCGCGGTGTTCCTCGTCGCCTCGCACGTCGCCGCGAGCACGTTGCGGGAGGTCGACGACAAGGGGCTGGAGCTGATGCTTACCCTGCCGGTGTCGCGCAGCGCACATTACTTCGGCCGGCTGAGCGGTTACGTCGCGCTCGGCGCGCTGATTTCGTTCTGCTTCGCGCTGCCCCTGCTCCTTTGGAGCGCCGCCGCGGCGGTCGCGCTGTGGGCCGTGTCGCTCGCCTTCGAGACTGCGCTCGTGGCCGCAGCGGCGCTGTTCTTCTCGATGGCGCTGGTTCAGCCGGTGTCGGCCATCGCCGCCACCGCGGGCCTTTATCTGCTCGCCCGCGCGATCGGCGCGATCCATGCGATCGCGGCAAGTCCTCTCGCGGAACCCACGCTCATGCACAGGGTGGCGCAATGGAGCGTCGACGCGGTCGTGCTGCTGCTGCCGCGGCTCGATGCCGCGACACGCAGCGATTGGCTCGTCTACGGGGCGCCTCCGCCAACCCAATACCTGACGACCCTTCTCGGCTTGGCGCTCTACGCCGTGCTGCTCGTTGCCGCCGGGCTGTTCGACTTCCACCGCCGCAACCTGTGACCCGCGACGAACGATCGCTTGCCGCTGTACCGGTCTGGATCTGGCTCGCCCTGTGCGCCTTGCTGGCGCTGCA
>Ga0316620_10000094_pt1 | contig 35306 bp, 31 predicted proteins | sample OWC_Aug_M1_C1_D5_FD_207651 | JGI IMG/M metagenome (GOLD analysis project Ga0316620, IMG submission 207651) | Wetland soil microbial communities from Old Woman Creek delta, Ohio, United States - OWC_Aug_M1_C1_D5_B | ecosystem: Environmental > Terrestrial > Soil > Wetlands | place: USA: Ohio...
CCCGCGGCGAACGCCGCGCCGGTCGACGCCGGCCGCGCCGAGCAGATCCTGCACGAGAACACGCGTGCACTGCTCGGCCCGCAGCCGCGCGACCGTCACGTCTACGTGATGGTCACCGCGCCCGAGGTGGCAGCGGTGACGGCGGACTGGGTCGAGGCGGTGCTCACCGCGGGTGCGGACGTCCTGCGCATCAACGCCGCGCACGGGTCGCCCGCGGAATGGGAGGCCGCGATCGCGCTGATCCGGCGCTGCGCCGCCGCGCTCAGGCGCGAAATCCGTATCGTCATCGATCTTCCCGGGCCCAAGCTGCGCGCCGAGATCCGGCGCACCGAGCCCGGCGTGCTGCATCTGCCGCGAGCGAAGGACCGGCTGGGACGCACGACGGCGCAGACCTCGATCGCGCTCGTGCCGCGCTACGTCGGGGGTGCGCAGCTGCCGGTGCCGCCCCGCTGGCTGCGCCGCATGCGGGCGGGAGACGTGCTGTCGCTCACCGACGCCGGCGGAAGGGCGCGCGAACTGGTCGTGCGCGAATGCACCGCGGATCGCACGCGCGCCGAATGCGACCGGACGCTCTATCTCACGGGCGGACTCGCGCTCGCCTGGAAGCGCGGCAAGCGTGTGCTCGGGCGCGGGCGCGCAAGGGCCTATCCGCGCCAGCCCGCGGTGCTGCAGCTCTCGCCCGGCGACGAGTTCTTCGTCAGCGCAAGCGGCACGATCCGCGCGGGCAGGCTGCCGGTGCTGTACTGCCCGGCGCCAGAAGTGCTCGGCTGCGTGCGCTCCGGGGAGCGCGTCCTGCTGGACGACGGCAGGATCGCAGCGATCGTCGAATCGGCTGCTTCCGGAGTGCTGCGCTGCCGCGTGCTGCAGGCGGCGAAGACGCCGGCGCGCCTGCGCAGCGGCAAGGGCATCGCGTTCCCGGACAGCCGCGTCCCGCCGCGCGTGCTCGATACCGAGGACGAGCGCGTGCTCGAGTTCGCCCTCGCGCACGCCGACGGCGTCGAGGTGTCCTTCGTCAACGCGGCCGCGGACGTGAGCGTCGTCGGCGAGCGCGTAAGCAAGCATGGGCGACCCGGCTTCGCCATGGTCCTCAAGCTCGAGACGCGCGAAGCGACGCGCAACCTGGCCGACATCCTGTTCGAGGCGATGCGCTACGACCCGGTGGGGATCATGATCGCGCGCGGCGACCTCGCGGTGGAGCTGAGCTTCGAGCGCCTCGCCGAGATGCAGGAGGAGCTGCTCTGGTTCGGCGAGGCCTGCCACCTGCCCGTGGTGTGGGCCACTCAGGTGCTCGATTCGCTGGCGCATAGCGGCGTGCCGACGCGGGCCGAGATCACCGACGCCGCGATGTCGATGCGCGCCGAATGCGTCATGCTCAACCGCGGCCCCCATATCGCCGCGGCCGTGCGCATGCTGGTCGACATCATCCGCAAGATGGAGCTGCACCAGTACAAGAAGCGCTCGATCTATCGCCCGCTCGGCCTGGCGCTCGGCGCAGCCGGAGGAAAGCCGGCCGGCGGCCCCTAGCTCGCCGGGAAAAGGGGTCTGACCCCTTTTCTCCCAAAGAAATCGTATCTGACCCCGATTTCGGGGATCAGAGGACGCGCTCGCCGAACTTGGCGATCGCTTTTTCGGAGAGCTTGAGGCCGAGGCCGGGGGTCTGGTTCAGCGTGAGCCAGCCGTCCGCAATTTTGGGCGGGTTCTCGAACAGCTCGGCTTGCAGGGGATCGCGCTCGGGGTCGGTGAACGACTCGACGATCGCGCCCGCGGGCGTGGCGGCGACGATGTGGCAGTGGATGAAGCAGTCGTGGTGCGGCGCGACTTCGACGTGGTTCAACTCGCACAGCGCCGAGAGCTTGCGCCCCTCGGTGAAGCCGCCCGACATGGTGCAGTCGAACTGCAGGATCTGGATCGCCTGCTCTTCGAGCAACGCGCGGCAGCCCCAGCTCGTCAGCTCGCTCTCTCCCGCCGAGAGCGGGATGCGGGTGTGCCTGGCGAGGAGCTTGAGCTCCCTGCGGTCGTCGTGCCAGCGCACGGGCTCTTCCAGCCAGCGCGGCTTGAGCGGCTCGAGCAGGCGCGCGCCCTCGATCGCGGTGGCGAGGTCCCAGCCGCGATTGACGTCGATCATGAGGTCGTTGTCCCAGCCGATCACTTCGCGCACGACTTCCAGCCGCGCCATGTCTTCCTTGAGCGGCAGGCCGCCGACCTTCGCCTTGAAGCCGCGGTGGCCCTGGGCTTTGAGCATCTGCATCTCGTCCCGCAGCTCGCTCATGCCCTTGCCGTCGCGGTAGTAGGCGCAGGTGACGTAGGCCGGCACCTTGTCGCGATAACCGCCGAAAAGCCGGTAGAGCGGCAGCTTCGCCGCCTTGCCGACGATGTCCCAGCAGGCGATGTCGACCGCCGCCGCGATGCGCACCAGCGCCTCGCGCGTCCAGCCCTTCTCGTGCGCCAGGCGCTGCGAGGTGAGCCCGAAGAGCTTCTGGAACAGGCGCTCGGGCGCGAGCGCGTCGGCGCCGATCACCTGATCGGCGATGCCGCTCTTGAATGCCTTGATCGGCGCTTCGATCGGCGTGTAGCTGGTGGCGATGCCGAAGCCTTCGATGCCCTCGTCGGTGTGCAGGCGCACCAGGATCTCGTTCGCGCGCGGCACGATGAAGTTGCTGACCCAGTGCGGGGCGCCCTTGTCGGGCGCGCGCAGGATGAACGCTTCGAGGCGGATGATCTTCATGGTGGTCTCAGTTCTGGCCGCGCGCGCGCCGTTCCATCGGCAGCAGCGTGTGGTAGGTGAAGTCGTGCACCGGCGTGTCGACGCCGCACTCGGCGCCGAAGCGCACGATGGCGCCGTTCCAGGCGTCCAGCTCGGAGGGCTTGCCCGCCATCAGGTCGCGCTGCATCGAGGCGGTCGCGCCCTCGGGCACCGAATCGTAGAAGCGCCACAGGTCGGTCTTGAACTGCTCGAACAGCGCGTGGCCGCGGCACAGGCCCACCGCGATCCCCTCGTCCATCGCGCGGTCGATGAGCTTGCGCGTTTCGGGCTGCGTGCGCAGCACCCCCATCGGGCTGCGGGCGAGCGCGCCCAGGCCCGCCCAGGAGGTGACGGTGACGAGCTTCTTCCACAGCTCCGTGCGGATGTCGGCGCTCACCTTCGCTTCCACCCCCGCCTGCGCGAACGCCGCCTGCAGCTCCACGGCGCGCTTCGATTCGCCGCCCGCGAGTTCGCCGAACTCGACGTAGGCGCCGGCGTTCACGTGGCGTACCACGCCGGGGGCCTCCAGCATGCAGAAGACCTTCGACAGGCCGCCCAGCACGTGCTTCTCCCCGAGCGAGGCGGCGAGCTGGTCCGGCGCTTCCACCCCGTTCAGGAACGGCACCACCGTCGTTTGCGGGCCGACGAGCGGGCGCATCGCGCGCGCGGCTTCCGGCACCTGCCAGGTCTTCACCCCGACGATCACCGCGTCGGCGACACCAAGCCCGGCCGGGTCGCTCGTCGCCGCGGGCCTGGCGAGGTGCAGGTCGCCGAGCGGGCTGTGCACCTTGAGGCCGTTCGTGCGCAGCGCCTCGAGCTGCGCGCCGCGCGCGACGAAGCCGACGTCGTGTCCCGCCGCGGCCAGCCGCGCGCCGTAGAACGCGCCCAGCCCTCCGGCGCCGAAGATCGCGAATTTCATGAAGGGCGAACTATACCGCAGGAGAAAATGGGGTCAGATCCGATTTATTACGGCGAAAACCGGATCTGACCCCATTTATTGTTGGAGGGCGGCTTCTTCGCGGAAGCGGGCCTGGATCTGCCGCACTTCTTCGCGCGCGGCGGAAAGCGCGGCGACGCACTCGGCGTCGAACAGGCGCCCGGCATGCGCCTGGAGGTAGGCGTAGGCGGCCTCGTTGGTCCACGCCGCCTTGTAGGGACGGTCGCTCGTCAGCGCGTCGAACACGTCGGCGACCTTGGTGATGCGCGCTTCGATCGGGATCGCGTCGCCCTTCAGGCCCGCGGGATAGCCGCTGCCGTCCGGGCTCTCGTGGTGGCAGCCGATGATGTTCCTCAGCATGCCAACGTGCGCGACTGCGCCCAGGCCGAACTCGCGGATCATGACCTCGACCATCTCCAGGCCCTTGGCGACGTGCTCCTTCATCTGCGCCGTCTCGGTCGCGCTGTGGGCGCCTTCCTTGAGCAGCACCCGGTCGGCGACGCCGATCTTGCCCAGGTCGTGCAGCGGCGCGAGGTCGCGGATGAGCTCGACCTGCTCGTCGCTCAGGCCGTGGCGCTCGGCGAGCGCGAGCGCGATCAGGTGCGCGAAGCGCGACATGCGCTCGAGGTGCGCACCGGTTTCCTCGTCGCGCTGGCGGCTGAACTCGCGCGCGGTCTTGGCGGCCGCGGCGAGTGTGCGGATCGGCCCGAGCGCGTGAATCACGAGCAGCCGGATCATCTCGGAGTAGATCCAGAGGCGTTTCTCGACCGAGGGCGTGAAGAAGCCTTCTTCGGAGGAGTCGTAGAACAGAAACCCGTACAGGTGCCCGTCGTCGCGGATCGGCAGCGTGTAGCTCGAGCGCACGCCCGCGCCGAGGATGCGGCGCGCGACTTCGCTGCGCGCCGAGACCGCGCCGCCCGAATGCTCGAGGATGCGCGGCCGGCCGCTCGCGGCCACTTCGGCGAGCGAAGGGTAGTCGGCGAGCCTGGCGTCGAAGTGGACGAGCGGCGCGTCGCCCACGGTCGAATGCACGAACGTGGTGAGGTGGCCGGTCTCCTCGTCGTACACCGCAACCGAGACGCGCTCCAGCGCATCAAACTCCTCGCGCAGGCGCGCGTGAATCTCGGCCAGCCGGGTCCCGATCCTGTCGCGGCGGTCACCCATGTCGGTTGGACTGTAGCCCCGGCGCGGTGTCCGGTGCAACCGTGCTGGCGGCCGGGGTATCATCGCCGCATGCCGCAGCCCCCGTCTTCGCTGAACCGTGGCCTGAGCGAGCTGGGCGGCGCACTGATCGAGCGTCCGGCGAGCTGGCTGCGCGTGCTGCGCTTCGCCGGCGTCGCGCTGGTGACCGCGCTCAGCCCGTCCGCCTGGGACGCCCGCATGCGCCGCGCGGCCGCCGAGCAGATCTACTTCTCCGCCTGGCAGGTGCTGCCGGGCTTCACCCTGGCCTGCGTACTCGTCAGCTACGTGCTGATTCGCATCGTGGTGGGCACGGCGCACGAATTCGGCCTGTCGCAGTACGCGCTCGAGATGACGGTGCGCGTGCTGGTGCTGGAGCTGATCCCGCTCCTCGCGGCGCTGTTCGTTGCGCTGCGCTCGGGCGCGGCGATCAACACCGAGGTGGCGCTGCGCCACATCGACGGCGAGTTCGAGGCGCTCGCGCGCGCCGGGCAGGACCCGATGCGCCACGACCTGGTGCCGCGCGCGCTCGGCACGGTACTGGCGGTGATGCTGCTCGCGTTCCTCAATTGCGCGCTCGCCCTGGCGATCGATTACCTGCTGCTGTACGGCGCCTCGCCCTGGGCGCTCGGCACGTTCACGCGCGTGACCGGCCAGGTGTTTTCACCGGTGGTGGTGGTGGGCTACGCGCTGAAGACGCTGCTGTTCGGCGCCGCGGTGGCGGCGATCCCGATCACCGCCGCGCTCGCGGTGCCGCGCGCGCGCGACATGGCGCCGGTCGCGGTGCTGCGCGGCATGGTGCGCCTGGGCATCGCGCTCGCGGTGATCGAGGGCGGCTTCCTCGCGGTGATGTATGCCTGAGGCGATGGACGAGGACCGCGCACCGAGGGCCGTGGCGCACGTCGAGCAGAAGGCGCTCGCGCTCCTCGTGCTGCTGTTCGCGCTGGTGCTGGCGTTCGCCGGCTACGTGCTCTATTCGCGCGGCACCTTCGAGGAGACGCAGCAGCTCTACCTGATGGCCGACAACTCCGAGGGCGTGAGCGTCGGCGCCGACCTCACCTTTTCGGGCTTCCCGGTGGGGCGGGTGCAGAGGATCGAGCTGGCGCAGAACGGCCAGGCGCGCATCGTGATCGACGTGCCGCAGAAGGACACGCGCTGGCTGAGGTCGACCTCCGTGTTCACGCTCGAGCGGGGCCTCGTCGGCGGCGCGCGCCTGCGCGCGTTCACCGGTAACCTGGACGACCCGCCGCTCGCCGACGGCGCGGTGCGTCCGGTGCTGCGCGGCGACACCACCGACGAGATGCCGGCGCTCATCGCGAGCCTGAAGCGCGTGCTCGACAACGTCGAGCGCATGACCGCCGCGGACTCCGACATCAACGTCAGCCTCGCCGCGCTGCGCACCGCCGCCTCGCGGCTCGGCGGGCGCTACGGCGCGCTCACCACGCTGCTCGGCAGCGAGGAGGAAGCGAAGAAGCTGATCGCCTCGATCGACCGGGCGAACGCGCTGCTCGGCTCGCTCGAGCAGCTCTCCGCCAAGCTCGGGCGCACGGTCGACCACGCCGATACGCGCGTGTTCGGCGCCGGCGGCGTGATGGACGAGACGCAGAAGGCGGTCGCGCAGCTGAACGAGGCGATCGCGCAGGCGCGCGAGAGCCTGAAGAAGGCCGACGCGGTGCTCGCCGAGGCGCAGAAGACGGCCTCCAACACGAGCGCCGCGACCGCGGACCTCGGTGCGCTGCGCGCGCAGGTCGAGGAGAGCCTGAGGAAGCTCGCGGCGCTGATCGACGAGATCAACCGCAAGTGGCCCTTCGAGCGCGACACCGGAGTGAAGCTGCCGTGAAACGGCTCGCGGTGCTCGGCACGCTCCTGCTGGCCGCCTGTGCCGGCGGCCCGCCGCCGCCCGACTGGCAGCTCGAGGCGCACGGCGCGCTCGCGGCCTACAAGGCCGCATACCTGAAGGGCGAGGAGCGCAACGCCAGCCTCGAGTTCGCGCGCGCGCGAAGCGAGCTCGCTTCGACCGGGCGCGCCGAGCTGGTGGCGAAGGCCGAGCTCACGCGCTGCGCGCTGCGCACCGCGAGCCTCGAGTTCGACGACTGCCCGGGCTTCGTGCCGCTCGCCGCGGATGCGGGCCCCGCGGCGCGCGCCTACGCCGCGTATCTCGCCGGGCACTGGGAGGGGCTGGACGCTTCGCTCCTGCCCGAGGCGCAGCGTGCGATCGTCGCCGGCGGCACGGCGGCGCCGATCCCCGACCCCCTGTCGCGCCTCGTCGCCGCGGGCGTGCTGATGCGCACGAAGCGCATCGCGCCGCCCGACATCGCCGCGGCGATCGCGGCGGCCTCCGCGGAAGGCTGGCGCCGGCCCCTGGTCGCCTGGCTCGGCGTCGAGGAGCGGCGCGCGCAGGCCGCGGGCGATACCGAAGCGGCGGCGAGCATCCGGCGCCGCATCGAGCTGGTGCTGGGAGAGAAAAGCAAGCCCTGAAAATGAAAGGCCCCGCTCCTTGGCGGGGCCTTGCCCGAACCCGTCGGGCGGCGCCGTATCAGCGCGATCTTCTCCGCGGCTACGACCGCGGCTGAGCCTGACCTTCCGCCGCGGCCCGGGCCGCGGTTTCGAGGGCACGGTATCCAGACGGTTGCCGGGAATCCCGCTTCGCCGGTGCTTTGGCGACCCTCACAAGCTCGACTCCACCGTAGGCTCCTCGCGCGCGCGCGTCAACACGAAGTTTCGAGATTTGTTGACCGACGTCACCAAGAAGAAATGGGGTCAGATCCGATTTTTCAAAAATCGGATCTGACCCCATTTTTGGGTGGGGTGGCGAAGAGCGCGGCGGCAGTGCCGGCGAAGGCGAGCACGGTGAAAGTGCCGAGCGACAGGCGGTAGTCGCCGGTGGCGTCGCGCAGCACGCCGGAGAGCACCGGGCCCGCGGCCTGGGCGACGACCTGCACCGCAAGCGCCACGCCCCGGATCGCGCCGTAGCTCCGGCGGCCGAAGTATTCGGCCCAGGCGATCGGCAGCATGGTGAGCAGCCCACCGATCCCGAGGCCGAAGAGCGCCGCGGCGAGGTAGGCGGCGGCCGGGGCGTGCACGTTGTTCATCAGCACGCTCGAGACCGCGAGCGACAGCCCGACCAGCGCGAGCGCGAAGCGCAGCGGCACGCGCCGCGGCCAGAAGCCGTAGGCAAAGCCCGATACCGCCGACAGCGCGGCGAAGGTGCTGACCGCGGCCGCGGCCACCGCGGGGTCCAGGCCGCGCTCGATGAGCAGCGGCGCCTGGTGCAGGCTGATGCCGGACTGCACCGGGTAGACGAGCAGCGTATAGAGCGACAGCAGCCAGAACGCGGGCGAAGCGAGTGCCTGGCGGCGCGTGTAGGCGGGCTCCTCGGATGCGTGCGTCGGTCCGGCCGCCCCGGCGTGCGGCGCCGCACGCGGCGGCGCGGGCTCGCCGTCGGGGCGCTGGCCGAGGTCTTCCGGTCGGCGCACGAGCAAGAGCCAGGTCGGCACGAAGCCGACCGCCAGCACGGTGGCCCCGACCGCCAGCCAGGCGCTGCGCCAGCTGCCGCCCTGCATGGCGAAGTGCGCGATGAGCGGCATCGCCACGAGTCCCGCCATCTGCACCAGGGTCGCGACTGCGGTGACGAAGGCACGGCCCCGCACGAACCAGTTGACGATCGAGCCGTAGATCCCGAGGTCGTAGGGCCCGGCGAAGCTCATGCGCGCGGTGCAGTAAAAGAGGTAGAAGTAGGCGAGCGAATGGGTGAACGACAGCATGAGCACCGGGATGCCGGTCGCCAGCACCGCGAAGACGAGCACCGCGCGCGCGCCGTTGCGGTCGAGGAAGGTGCCGATCGTCGGCGAGACGAGCGCCCCGAGCACGCCGCCGATCGAAACCGCGGCGGAGATCCCGGTGCGCGACCAGCCGAACTCGCCGGTCATCGGCTCGACGAAGATCGACAGCGTCGCGACCGCGGAACCCTGGCGGGAGAATCCCGCCGCGCATACGCAGGCGAGGATCACCCAGCCGTAGTAGAACGGCAGCCGGGCGGCGAGCCCTTCGACCAGCCGGCGGCGCGTCAGGAAAATAGGGTTCGGCCCTATTTGGCGGCGGCTTTGACCGAGAGCAGCTCGACCTCGAACACGAGCGTGGCGTTGGGCGGGATCACACCGCCGGCCCCGCGCTCGCCGTAGGCGGTCTCCGGCGGGCAGACGAGCCTCGCCTTGCCGCCGACCTTCATCATCTGTACGCCCTCGGTCCAGCACTTGATCACGCCGTCGAGCGGGAACTCGGCGGGCTTGTTGCGCGCGTAGGAGCTGTCGAACTCCTTGCCGTCGGGCAGGGTGCCGCGGTAGTTGACGGTGACGGTGTCGGTGGGCTTGGGCGAGGCGCCCTGCCCCTCGCGCAGCGACTTGTAGATGAGCCCGCCGTAGCCCTTCACCGCGCCCTTCTCGGCGGCCGCCTTGGCGAGCACGTCGCGCCCCTCGGCCTCGGCTTTCTGCGCTGCGGCCGCCTGTCGGGCCTTCGCCAGGTCCTGGATCTTGGGCCCGTAGACCTCCATGTCGACCGCGCTCTTCTTGCCGAGCACCCCGTCGCGAAAGCCCTGCTGCACCGGGTCGATCTCGGTGGGCGTGAGGTGGAATACGCCCGCCTGCCGCGCGAGCGCCTGGCCCACCGCGTAGAGGGTCTTCTGGTCTTCGGTCATGTCGGCGGCGACGGCGCGGCCTGCGGCGAGCGCCAAAGCGACGATCAGTGCGGCTTTCTTCATGAAGGTCCTTGGTTGGTGAAAGAAAATCGGATCTGACCCCGATTATTTCGCGGCGAGCAGTTTACCGGGGCCTTGCAAAGCTTGACAGCAGGTGCAGCGAATTCGGAGTCCAATGTTTGCGTGTCCCGTGCAGCCATAGAGGAACCCATGCTGCAATCGCGCGAGATCCATGTCGTGTGCGACCGCCCGCCCGGCCGCGATATGCCGACGCTGATCGACGTCGAGGACGAGCACGGGCGCGGCATCAACGCAGGCGAGTGGCGCAAGCGCCCGGATGGCTACTGGGAACTCGTGCTGCACATCGCCCCGCGCCGTCGCTGAGGATGACCGCCTTGTTCCGGTTCTTCAACTTCAAGAAGCCGCGCAAAGCGACCGGCCACCGCAGCCAACCGAACCCCGAGGCGTATTCCGAGGCGCTGCTCTCCGGCTGGGTGCCGCCGCTGCCCGAGCGCGATGCGCCCGCCGCCCCGGCCCAAGCCGCCGCCGAGGACGCCGACGACCGCGCGGCGCTGCTCGAGCGCTTCTACCGCAACCAGCAGTAACGGGTCAGAGCACCCGGGTGAGCCAGGCGGTGATCGCCATCAGCTCCTCGGGGCACACCGCGTGGCCCATCGGGTACTCGTGGAATTCCAGGGCGTAGCCTAGCGCCTCCAGCAAGTCGCGCGAGCGCAGCGCGCGCTCGATACCGACCATCTCGTCGTGCAGTCCGTGCGCCATGAAAAGCGGCAGGTCCACGTTCTCCGCGGTGCGCTCGACTTCGAGCGTCGCGGCGAGCGGCAGCCAGGTGGAAAGCGCCATGACGCCCGCCAGCCGCTCGGGGTGGCGCAGCCCCGTCTGCAGCGCGATCGCGCCGCCCTGCGAGAAGCCCGCCAGCACGATGCGCCGCGCGTCGATGCCGCGCGAACGCTCGCGGGCGATCAGGCCTTCCAGGAGCCCCTGCGAGGCGCGGATGCCTTCGCCGTCCTCCGACGTTCCGCCCAGCTCGGCGATGTCGTACCAGGCGCGCATCCTCATTCCCATGTTGACAGTCACGGGGCGCTCGGGCGCGTGCGGGAAGACGAAGCGCGCGGCGAGGCGCCGCGGCAGCCCGAGCATGGGGACCATCGGCTCGAAGTCGTGGCCGTCGGCCCCCAGGCCGTGCAGCCAGATCACCGCGGCGTCGGGCGTGGCGCCGGTCTCGACCTCGACGGTTTCGGGAAGCTTGACCATGGCCGCATTGTAGCGGCCACGGCCCGAGCCTCCAGGTGCGGCTAGGGGACGATCTGGGCGCGCACCTCGCCACCCTTGTGGGCGGCGGTATGGACGTTCACGTACAGGTCGCCCTTCTTGTAGGCGGCGAGCTGCGACTCGGTCAGCTTCGCGCCCTCGGGTACGACCCAGGTGTTCGGGTCGGTCTTCTTGAGGGGAATGATCACCGGGCCGTTGCGACCCTTGGCGCCGATATGAATGTGGGCCGCGATGCCGGCGACGTCGGTGGTGGTGATGCTGCCGCTCACGTCCCCTTCCTTGCTGACGCTGATGTGGCCGCTGCCGGTGCCGACGACGCTAACGGGCGGCACTTCCTCGCTGCCGCTCAGACTGACTGACACGCGGTCGCCGCCCATCCAGTTGGGAACGTACGGGTTGACGGTGCTGCATCCGGCAAGCAGCAGGGCCGCGCCCGCTGCGCCGATCCAAAGTGCGCGGGTGAGTTTCCGGGTCATTGCATCCATGCGCTTTCCTCCCTGAGTGACGAGTGTTGAAAAACCGCCTTGCCGCGGCATTGTCGCCCCTCCCCGCGGACCCGGCAATGCTGCGGCGCAACTGGCGGACTGATACCATGCCGAGCCCACAGGGCAAGGGAGCCGTATATGCTGACTCGAACGACAAGTGCGGCGCAACGCGGACTGAGCGCATTTGGCGCACTGGTGGTCATTGCAATCGCTGTGGCAGCCGGGTACTACATCTACAAGTCCGCCATGGGCGAAGACGCGCCGCCGACCTGCGGAACCGCGTTCGAGAGTTGCATGAAGCACTGCCGCCGCGGCAGCACCGACAGCGAGGCCGCGCAGGCCTGCCAGAAGAAATGCGAGAGCGACGCCGAGAGTTGCAAGGCGTTGCAACGAAAATAGGATCTGGCCCTATTTTTCCTTGATCTCGACGACGATGCGCGGCACGTGCGAGCCGTCGAGCCTGAGGATGGCGCCGCCGCCCACGGCGGGGCGGCCGCCGGTGAGCGCGCGAATGGTGACCTCGTGCGTGACGAGCACCACCGGCGGCCCATTCACCGGCAGCCCGGCGAGGAAGGTGCGCAGCGCCGCGATCCTCGCATCGCCGTCCTGCGGCCGATCGTAGAAGGAGTTGAGCGCGGGCAGCTCGCTCACCGAGCCGAGCTTGAGCAAGCGGGCGGTCTCGAGGCAGCGGCACCACTGGCTGGAGTAGACCTTGGCGCGGGCGACGCCGGCCGCCCGCAGGCGCTCGCCTAACTGCGCCGCCTGCTTGCGGCCCGCGGCGTCGAGATTGCGCTGGGTGCGGCAGTCGTGCAGCTTGAAGTGCGGCGGATCGCCGACCCCCGGTGCGTGCGCGTGGCGCAGCAGCAGCACCCGCCCCGGTTGGGCCAGCTCGGCGAGGGGGTCTGACTCCGCCCCTCGGGCCGATCCGGCCGCGAGCGCGAGCTGCGCCGTCAGCGCGCCGGCGAACAGGCTGGTGACCACGTTGGCCAGGTGCATGCGCGGATTATCCCATCGGAAAAAACGGGACCGTCCCTATTTTCGCCGTTTGAACGTACCATTGACCCATTCGACGGCTCGAAGCTGACGTCATGCCCAGGCTGCCATGAAGACGGCGATCGATGCACTGCTCGGCCGTGCGGTCGATGGGGGAGACGTTCCCGGCGTCGCCGCGATGGTGACGAGCCGCGAGGGCACGCTCTACGAAGGCGCATTCGGCAAGCGCATGCTCGGCGGCGAGGCGCCGATGGGGCTCGACACCGTGTGCTGGCTCGCCTCGCTCACCAAGGCCCTGGTGGGCGCCGGCGCGATGCAGCTCGTCGAGCGCGGCGTGCTCGACCTGAACGAGCCGGTGCGGCGCCGGCTGCCCGAGCTGGGCGAGGCGAAGGTGCTGGAGGGGTTCGACGACGACGGCCGCCCGCGCCTGCGCGCGCCGGCGCGCGCCATCACGCTGCGCCACCTGCTGACGCACACCGCGGGCTTCGGCTACGAGTTCTGGAACGCCGAGATCATGAAATACCAGCAGGCCACGGGCACGCCGGGCACCGGCTCGGGGATGAACGCGTCGCTCGGCACGCCGCTCCTGTTCGAGCCCGGCGAGCGCTGGAACTACGGCATCAACATCGACTGGACCGGCAAGCTGATCGAGGCGGTGAGCGGCATGAGGCTGGGCGAATACCTCGCGAAGAACCTGTTCGCGCCGCTCGGGATGGACAGCACGGGCTTCAAGATCACGCCGGAAATGCGTACCCGGCTGGCGAAGATGCACCAGCGCGACAGCCACGGCGCGCTCGCGCCGATCGAGCGCGAGGTGCGCCAGGACCCGGAGTTCGAGTCGGGCGGCGGCGGGCTGTACTCGACCGCGCGCGACTACCTGAAGTTCGTGCGCATGATGCTCGCGCACGGCGAGGTCGACGGCAGGCGCGTGCTCAAGCCCGAAACGGTCGCGCTGATGGCGCACAACCACATCGGCGAGACGCGCGTCACGCCGCTCAAGGCGCAGTTCCCGGCCTTGTCCAACGACGCCGAGTTCTTCCCCGGCGTGCCGAAGAGCTGGGGCCTGAGCTTCCAGATCAACGAGGCGCCGGCGCCCACCGGCCGCCCCTCCGGCGGGCTGATGTGGGGCGGGCTTTCCAACACCTACTACTGGATCGATCCGTTCAACGGCGTGGGCGGCGTGTACCTCACGCAGATCCTGCCGTTCTGCGACCTCAAGTCGCTGCCGCTCTACTACGCCTTCGAAGCCGCAGTCTACGGCGCGCTGGATAAATAGGGTCAGCTCCGATTTTTCCAGGGCGCGGGCTTGAGCGCTCCGCTGAGGTAGAGCGGATGCGCCGGCTCGCCGCCGGCGTTCACCTTCAGGACGTATAGCGCCTTGCCGGTGCGCGCGAGCAGCTCGAGCACGCGCGCCGCGCGACCCCGGTGCAGCGCGTGATTGCCCCAGGCGCAGACCACCAGCGCCGCCTCGCGCGCCGCGTCGGCGATGGCGCGGTCGTTGCCGGGCCCGACCGGATCGGCCGCCGCCTTCATCGCCGCGGGGTCGGTCGCGCGCCAGGCGAACACGTTGGTGACGATCAGCGCGCCGTAGCCCCAGCGCATCGCGTAGCCCTGCGCGCGCGAGCAGGTCGGGTCGAGGTCGACCTCGTCGGCGGTGCTCGGGTTGAGCATGAGGAAGTTCGCCGTCGGGCGCGCCTCGTCCCAGCGCCGCCACAGCAGGTAGCGCCAGCGGCGGCAGGGCGAGAAGGCGGCGCCCGCGGCGCTCACGGCGATCGCCATCAGGCGAGCGCCTCGCCCGCCTGGTGCGGGGTGACGATGCGAAACGGCGCGTGCCGCGCGAGCACGAGGAGCTCGCGATCCTTGGTCACCAGCAGGTCGGCACCGCAGTCGCGCGCGAGCTCGAGGAACTTCTGGTCGTCCGGGTCGCTGCACGGCGGCAGCACGCAACAAAGCGGCGTGGCGCGCTCGCCCGCCCGCGCCACTTTCCGGCACTCGGCGAGACAGGCGGCCTGGGCGCTCGAGTCGAGCTGCGTGCGGCCGAGGGGATAGCCGAGCACGCGCGCGAGCTCGGCCTCGCAGGCCTGGTCGATGTACACCTTCGCCCGGCCCTGCTCGACCGCGGTGCGGATCGGCGCCACGCAGGCGTCCGCGAACACCAGCCAGTCGAGCCAGACGTTGGTGTCGAGGACCAGGTGCAGCGTCATCGGCCCGAGGATAGCGCAGCGCGCCGTCAGTGTCCTGCAAGGGGGCTCACCGGGCTGCGGCGATACAATTGCCACGCAACGCCGCAACCAAGAAAAATCCGGCCAGGGGGGCCAGGCATGGGGAAGGCGGACACGGATGGCGCGCGGGACGGCGCCGCGTCGGTGCCCACGCTGCGCGCGGAATTCACCGGCAGCGGCAGCGAATATTTCCGCGTCTGGGTCGTCAACCTGCTGTTCACCCTGCTCACCCTCGGGGTCTACTCCGCGTGGGCGAAGGTGCGGCGCAAGAAGTACCTCTACGGCTGCACCCGGCTGGACGGGGACTCGTTCGACTACTTCGCCCGCCCGCAGGCGATCCTGAAGGGGCGCATCGTCGCGGTCGCCGCGCTCGCCGTCTACGCGCTCGTCGGCGAGCTTTACCCCGAGTCGCGCATCGCGTTCTGGGGCCTCGCCGCGATCGCCGCGCCCTGGGTGATCGTGCGCGCGCTGATCTTCAATGCGCGCAACTCGGCCTGGCGCGGGCTGCGCTTTCACTTCAACGGCACGCCGGGCGAGGCCGCGCGCGTCTTTCTCGGGCTGCTCGCGGTCACCGCGCTCACCGCGGGCCTCGCCTATCCGTGGTTCGTCGCACGCCAGAAACGCTTCGTGCTGGGGAGCCACGCCTTCGGCGCCAGCCCGTTCGGCTGCGACCCGTCGACTCGCGCGTTCTTCGGGCTGTACCTGCGGGCCGGCCTGTTGCTGATCGCGCTCGTCGCGCCGCTGATGGCGCTCGCCGGCTACGCCGCGTTCGCGCTGCGCTCGCACGCCTCGGTCGCCCCGCTGGCGTTTGCGCTGCCGCTGATCGGCGTGTACGCCGCGTACCTCGTGGTCTACGGCTACGTTCAGGCGCGTTCGACGAACCTGCTGTGGAACAGCGCCTACGGCCCGGGCCTGCGCTTTTCCAGCTCGCTCGAGGCGAAGAAGCTGATCGGCATCTACTTCGGCAACATCGTCGCGGTGGCGTGCAGCGCCGGATTGCTGATCCCCTGGGCGGTGGTGCGCACCCTGAAGTACCGGCTGCGCTGCTTCGCGGTGCTCATCGACCAGGAGCTGGTGCACGAGGCCGACCCCAACTTCGCGCGCGTCGGCGCCACCGGGCAGGAGCTGGGCGACTTCTTCAACCTGGATCTCGGCGTATGAGCATCCTGCGCGCGCGCTATTTCGACGGCAAGCGCTCCGTCGCCCACGACGTGAGCATCGTGCTGAGCGGCGGCGAATGCAAGCTCGTCGGCCGCGAGGTCGATCTGCACTACAAGGCGCGGGACGTGCGCGTCGCGCCGCGCGTCGCCAACGCGCCGCGCTGGGTCTACCTCCCCGGCGGCGGCGCCTGCGCGATCGCCGACAACGACGCGGTCGACGCGCTCGCGCGCGAAGGCCGCTTCGCGCGCTTCCTGCACCGGCTCGAGTCGCGACCGGCCTACGCCGCGATCGCCCTGGCGCTGGTGGTGGCCTCGTTGTGGCTGCTGATCGACCGCGGGCTGCCGGCCGCGGCCGAGCGCGTGGCGCTGCGCATCCCGCCCGCGGCCGAGACGGCGCTGGGGCGCGAATCGCTCGCCACCTTCGACCGCTACTGGATGAAGCCTTCCACGCTGCCGCCGCAGCGCCGCGCGACGCTGCAGGCGGAGTTCGAGCGCATGGCGGCGGCCGCGGGCACCACCCCGCCGCACCGGCTCGAGTTCCGCTCCAGCCCCGAGATCGGGCCGAACGCCTTCGCCCTGCCCGCCGGCACGATCGTGATCACCGACCAGCTGGTCGCGCTCGCGCAGAGCGACGCCGAGGTGCTCGCGGTGCTCGCACACGAGCTCGGCCACGTCGTGCACCGGCACGCCATGCGGCGCCTGCTGCAGGGCTCGGCGGCGGCGCTGATCATCGCGGGCGTGACCGGCGACATCAGCTCGAGCACCTCGCTCGCGGCGGCGGCGCCGACGCTGCTGCTGCAGGCGAAGTACTCGCGCGACTACGAGCTCGAGGCCGACCGCTACGCGATCGACCTGATGCGCCGGGCCGGCATCCCGCCGGACAGCTTCGCCACGATCCTGGCGCGCCTGCAGGGATACGCCGCGCAGCACGGCGGCTCCGGCGCGCCGAGCTTCCTCGCCTCTCACCCGCCCACCGAGGAGCGCCAGGCCCTCGCGCGCGAAGCCGCGCAGCATTGACGCGCTCGCTCCGGTATGCTGCGCGGTTTCCGGATCCGCTCAGGGGAGGAGACATGCCTGCAGTCGTCAACCACGCCAAGCGCCAGCTGCGCGAAGGCAAGCTCGCCATCGGACTGGGGCTGCGCCAGGCGCGCACCGTGGACATCGCGCAGATCGCCAAGACCTGTGGCTTCGACTGGATCTTCATCGACTGCGAGCACAGCTCGATGGACACGGACATCGCCTCGCAGCTCTCGGCCGCCTCGCTCGCGGTCGGGGTGACGCCGGTGGTGCGCGTGCCGGGCTACGAGCACTATCACGCGAGCCGCATGCTCGACAACGGCGCGCAGGGCATCGTGTTCCCGCACGTCGACACGCCCGAGCAGGCGCGGCGCGTGGCCGACCACTGCCGCTTCCCGCCGGTCGGCAAGCGCTCGATGGGCGGCGGGCTGCAGCAGACCGGATTCGCGCCGATGCCGGTCGGCGAGACGGCGCGCGTGGTGAACGAGGAGACGCTGGTGGTGGTGATGATCGAGTCGCCGCAGGGCGTCGCGAACTGCGAGGCGATCGCGGCGACACCGGGCGTCGATGCGCTGCTCATCGGCACCAACGACCTGTGCTTCGAGATGGGCATCCCGGGCCAGTTCGACGACCCGCGCGTGGCGGAGGCGTACACGAAGGTGATCGCCGCCTGCCGCAAGCACGGCAAGTTCCCCGGCATGGGCGGCATGTACTCGCCCGAGCTGCTCGAGCGCCACATCGCCATGGGCGCGCGGCTGATCCTCGCCGGCTCGGATTTCTCGCTCCTGATGCAGGCCGGCACCGCGCGCGCGAGCCTGGTGCGCGGATTCGAGGGCAAGAAGTAGCGCGTCAGCCGCCGGCCGCGGGCAGCCCCGCTCCGAGCCGGCGGTAGAAGACGCGCTTCAGGAGCTCGGTGACGATCACGTAGGCGGCGGTGATACCGAGCACCGCCGCGACGATCGGCGCCGGCAGCGGCAGGAAGTCGAACAGGGACGCGTGCGGCAAGTAGGGCAGCGCGAGCACGACGAGCGCGACGACGAGCGTCGACCACCCGAGCAGCGCGCCTGGCCTGCTGCGGTAGAAGGGCAGCGTGGTGCGGATGACGAGCAGCACGACGAGCTCGGAGAGCACCGACTCGACGAACCAGCCGGTGCGGAACAGGTCCGGGAGACCGGCCGCGAGCCGCCACAGCGCCGCAAAGGTGACGAAGTCGAAGAAGGTGCTCACCAGCCCGAACACCACCATGAAGCGGCGGATCGACGCGATGCTCCAGTGATAGGGCTTGCGCAGCCAGGCAGGGTCGACGCGGTCGCCCGCGATGAATAGCGACGGCACGTCGGAGAGGAAGTTGTTCAGCAGGATCTGGCTCGCGAGCAGCGGCAGGAACGGCAGGAACAGCGACGCCGCGGCCATCGACAGCATGTTGCCGAAGTTGGCGCTGGTGGTGGCGAAGACGTACTTGATGGTGTTGGCGAAGGTGCGCCGCCCCTGCAGCACGCCCTCGTGCAGCACCGCGAGGTTGTGCTTGAGCAGCACGATGTCGGCGGTCTCCTTGGCGACGTCGGCGGCGCGGTCCACCGAGATGCCGACGTCGGCGGCATGCAGCGCCGGGGCGTCGTTGATGCCGTCGCCGAGGTAGCCGACCACGTGGCCGGTCCGGCGCAGCGCCGCGATGATGCGCTCCTTCTGGTTGGGGTCGACCTCGGCGAACACGTGCGTCTGCGCGGCGGCGTTCCACAGCGCCTCGTCGTGCATCGCGTCGAGCTCGCCGCCGGTGAGGAGCGCCGCGCCTTTCAGCCCGACCGCGTCGGCGACGTGCGCCGCGATGTGGCGGTTGTCGCCGGTGATGATCTTCACCGCGACGCCGAGGCGCGCGAACTCGGCGAGCACGCGCGGCGCCTGGGCGTCGGGCGGATCGAGGCACAGCAGAAAGCCGGCGAGCCGGAGGTCCTTTTCGTCCTCGCGCCGGTACGCGGCCTGGCGCGGCATGTCGCGCACCGCCACCGCGATCACGCGGTAGCCCTGCTCGCTCCACTCGCGGAAGCGCGCTTCGATCGCCGCACGGCTGTCATCCAGGCCCGAGCACACCTCGAGCACCTGCTCGACCGCGCCCTTGGTGATCAGCCGCGGCGTGCCGCCCGCGGACGGATCCTCGATCACCACGCTCAGGCGCTTGCGCATGAAGTCGTATGGGATCTCGTCGAGCTTCTTCGTCGCCCCGGAATCGAGCTTCGCCTCGCGCGCCGCCGCCAGGATCGCCTCGTCGAGGGGATTGGGCAGCCCGGTCTGATACAGCGCGTTGAGATAGGCGTCGCGCAGCACCTCGCTGCGCGGCGCGCCGGAGGCGTCGCAGGCGCGCTCGACCCGCACCAGGCCCTCCGTCAGCGTGCCGGTCTTGTCGGTGCACAGCACGTCCATGCTGCCGAGGTTCTCGATCGCGTTCAGTCGCCGCACGATCACGCCGCGCCGCGCCATGGCGCGCGCGCCGCGCGCGAGCGTCACCGACAGGATCGCCGGCAGCAGCTCGGGCGAGATGCCGACGGCGAGCGCGATCGCGAACAGCAGCGACTCGAGCATCGGGCGATGGAAGTACACGTGCACCGCGAACACCGCCACCACCATCGCCGCCGCGATGCGCGTGAGCAGGTAGCCGAACTGGCGCAGCCCGCGCTCGAAGTCGGTCTCCGGCAACCGCCGCTCGAGGCTCTCGGCGATGGCGCCGATCTCGGTGGCGCGCCCGGTGCGCACGATCAGCGCGCGCGCAGTGCCGCTCCTCACCGAAGTGCCCATGAAGACGCAGTTGCCGCGCTCGACGAGGGCCGCGCCCGCGGCGGCCTCGCCGGGCTGCTTCTCCACCGGCAGGCTCTCGCCGGTGAGCAGCGCCTGGTTGACGAAGAAGTCCTTCGCCTCGATCAGCACGCCGTCGCCCGGCACCAGGCTCCCCGCCGCGAGCAGCACCACGTCCCCCGGAACCAGCGTCGCCGCCGGCACCTGGCGCGATTCGCCCCCGCGCAGGCAGTGGGTCCTGAGGGCGATGCGCGCGCGCAGCCTCCGCACCGCGGCCGAGGCACGGTATTCCTGCCACGCCCCGAGGCCCGCGCTGCCCAGCACGATCGCCAGGATGATCGACGCCTCGAGCCAGTCGCGCACCACTAGCGAAATCACGGCGGCGAACACCAGGATGAGCACCAGGGGGCTGCGGAACTGGCCGGCGAGCACGCGCAGCGCGCTCAGCGCCCGCTCCTCGCGCAGCACGTTCCGTCCGTGGCGCCGGAGCCGGGCGGCGGCCTCGGCCTCGGTAAGGCCCTGCGGGCCCGATCCCAGGCGCGCCAGCAGCTCGGCCGCCGGCAGCTGCCAGTAGCGCTCGATCTCCGGTGCCTCGGCTTGGCGCATCCTCGACACTATAGAGGGATGCGGCCGCCGCAGTTCACGCCGACGCGCGCCGCGCTCAGGTCCCGTACCGGGTCTCGACCATGACGCCGATTTTCTTCAGGAACGGCGTGGGCAGGTCGCCGCCGGCGCACACGATCACCGCGTCGTTGGGCATTTCCTTTTCGGTGCGGCCCGTGCGGATGCGGACCCGGTCGCTGCGGATGTCGGTGATCTGCGATTCCAGCAAGAGGGTGAGCCGGTTCTCCGCCACCGCCTCGTCCAGGCGCTTGCGGTTCTTGATCTTGACGCGGTTGAATGCCGCTCCGCGGTAGGAGAGCACCACGTTCGTTCCCGGCTCGGCGCAGACGTCCAGGGCCGCCTCGAGCGCGCTGTCGCCGCCGCCGACCACCACCACGCGCTGTCCACGGTACTGCTCGGATTCGATCAGGCGGTAAACGACCTTCGGCAGCTCCTCGCCCGGCACACCGAGCTTGCGGGGCGTACCGCGCCTGCCGATGGCAAGCAGGACGCTGCCGCAACGGTAGCTGTTCTTCGCGGTGCGCACGACGAATCCCTTGCCCTCCTGCCTGATCTCCTCCATGCGCTCGTTGTAGCGGATCCGCAGCGGCACTTTCGTGGTGACGTCCTGCCACAGCTTCATCAGCGCTTCCTTGTTCACTTCGCGCACCCTGATCTTGCCGATGATCGGCAGGTTCATCGGCGCGGTCATGACGATCTTGTTGCGCGGATAGTGGTAGGTGGTGCCGCCGATCGAATCCTCCTGCTCCACGGTCACGAACTTCAGGCCCAGCTTGCTCGCGGCAAGGGAAGCGGAAATGCCCGCCGGGCCCGCGCCGACGATCACCACGTCGTATTCGGCGACGCCGCGCGGGCGGCGTGCGACGTATTCCATGGCCCGCGTACCCTGCTCGGCCGCCTTGCGGATCAATCCCATGCCGCCGAGCTCGCCGGCGATGAAGATTCCCGGCACGTTCGTTTCGAAGTTCGGGTTGACCTTAGGGATGTCGACGCCGCGGCTTTCGGTGCCGAACACGAGCTTGATCGCCTTCATCGGGCAGGCGGCCTCGCAGGCGCCGTGACCGATGCAAACCGCCGGGTTCACCAGCGTTCCCTTGCCGTTGATGATTCCGATCGCCTGCTCGGGGCAGGCCTTCACGCACGCGCCTGAGCCGAAGCACTTGGACAGGATGAAATCCGGGTGCAACGTCGGCGGCTCGATCAGGCCGCTGTCGGCCGCTTCGTCGAGCACGGCGTAGGACTGGCGCTGGTGCCGCATCCGGCCGCGGGCGTACATGGCCACCAGCAGCAGCAGCGGCACCAGGTAAAGGGCGTAGTAGGACGCTCCGCTCATGTTGAAAATTATCGGGCCCCGACGCGGCCACTGCCAACAATTCCGCAGCGAGACGAGAACCATTTCACATTCGCGCGCCGCAGCGGCGCACATTCGTCGCCAGGTGCCGACAGCGCGATGGAAATCGCGCTTTCGCGGGCGTGGTTTGCGCGCGTCTTACGCTATGATGGGTCACCGCTAGCACGCGTGCCGCAATGACGACCGCGACCATCCCTGCCGAGCTGCTCGGCAGACCGCTCTCCCTCTGGCAGCGTATCCTCCTCTACATTTCCGTGACCGCGCTGCTCGCGCTCGCGCTCTGGGTCATCCTCGAGCATCCGTATGCACCGGGCTCGCGCCTCGGCTACGACCTGGGCCTGGCGGGTGGCTGCATGATGCTCGCGCTGCTGCTCTATCCGCTGCGCAAGCACTGGAACCGGCTGCACAACGCCGGCTCGCTGCGCGCCTGGTTCACCGCGCACCTGGTGTTCGGCATCTGCGGACCGCTGCTGGTCGTCTTCCATTCGGGGTTCCGCCTGCACTCGTTCAATGCCAGCGTGGCGTTCTGGTGCATGGTGGTGGTCGCACTGAGCGGCGGCATGGGCCGCTACATCTACCTCCACGTCTATCGCCGCCTGGCCATCGTTAATGCCACGCTGTGGCAGCTCGAGGGCGCGATGGAGAATCATGAGAAAGGCGTCGTGCCTCCGCTCGACCTCGCGCCGAAGGCCAAGGAATGGCTCGCCGAGTACCGCAGGCATCCGTTCGCGCGTCGGAGCAGCGTGATCGAGAAGATCGCGCACGCGTTCGCGCGGGAAGGGCGAGGCGAGCGCCTGGCGCGGCCCGCGCGCGCGCAGGCGGCGAACGCCCTGGAGCGCCACGCCAGGCGCGAGCGCTGGCCCGCGGGCACGCTCGCGCGCGAGCAGAAAGCCCTCGATGGGCTCGTCACCCGCTACGTGAGCGCGATCGACGCGGTGGTGCGGCTGTCCTTGTGGGAGCGCGTCTTCCGGCTGTGGCATCTCGCGCACGTGCCGGTGGTCTACATCCTCGTGATCAGCGCGGTCGCGCACGTCGTCGCGGTCCACGTGTACTGATGAGAGCCCTGCGCGCGCTCGCGTGGGTGTACGGACTCGCGGTCGCGCTGCTGCCCGTCGGGGCCGCGGTTCACGCGCAGTCGCTCGAGGGCGTGCTGATGCCGGGCCCGGTCGTCGCCGGTCACGCCAAGTGGGAGAACGACTGCCGCAAGTGCCACGTTCCGTTCGACAAGGCGGCGCTGCCGCGGCTGTGCGCCGATTGCCACAAGGAGATCGCCGCCGACATCCGCGATCACACGCACTTCCACGGGCGGCTCAAGGACACCAACTGCCGCAGCTGCCACACCGAGCACAAGGGGCGCAAGGCGAACATCACGGTGCTCGACCCCGACACCTTCGACCACGATCGGACCCAATACCCCCTGAAGGGCGGGCACAAGAAGGCATCGCGCAAATGCGCCGCCTGCCACCTCGCCGGGGCGAAGTACCGCGACGCGCCGCACGCGTGCAATTCCTGCCACAGGAAGGACGACGTGCACAAAGGCAACCTGGGCGCCAAGTGCGAGCAATGCCACGGCGTGGAGAAGTGGAAGACGACGAGCTTCGACCACGGCAAGACGCGTTTCAAGCTCGAGCTCGGGCATCGCGACGTGGCGTGCAAGAGCTGCCACGTCGACCAGCGCTTCAAGGACACCCCGCTCGCCTGCGCCTCGTGCCACACGAAGGACGACGATGCCAAGGGCCACAAGGGCCGCTTCGGCACCAAGTGCGAGACGTGCCACACCGCGCGCAAATGGAACGACATCGTCTTCGATCACGACCGCGACACCAGGTTCGTCCTTCGCGGCAAGCACGAAAATACGAAATGCGACGCCTGCCATACCGCGCCGCTCTACGCGCAGAAGACGCCCACGGCGTGCGTGGCCTGCCACAGAAAGGACGACGAGAAGAAGGGCCATCGCGGCAGCCTCGGCGACAAGTGCGAGAACTGCCACAACGAGACCAACTGGCGCAGCGCCAAGTTCGACCACGACAAGGAAACCGATTTTCCGCTGCGCGGCAAGCACGCCAAGGCGCGCTGCGAGAGCTGCCACACGGGGGGCGTGACGGCCGCCGCCGGCAGCGCGATCAAGAAGCTGCCGACGCAGTGCTACGCCTGCCATCGGCAGGACGACGAGAAGAAGGGCCACCACGGCAAGTTCGGAGAAAAGTGCGAGATTTGCCACACGGCGAAAGACTGGAAGGACATCACCTTCGACCACGACCGCGACACGCGCTACGCCCTGCGCGGCAAGCACGCCAAGGCAGGCTGCGCTGCCTGCCACACGGGGTCGCTGTACCGCGACAAGCTCGCGACCGATTGCTACGCCTGCCATCGCGCGGACGACGACAAGAAGGGCCACAAGGGCGCGCTCGGCACCCGCTGCGATGCTTGCCACAACGTCGACGGCTGGCGCGTCCAGACCTTCGATCACAACAACTCGCGCTTCCCGCTCACCGGCAGCCACGTACCCGTGGCCTGCGACAAGTGCCATACCGGCGTCGCCTACCGCGGCGCGCCCACAGAGTGCGAGGGCTGTCACCGCAAGGACGACGTGCACAAGGGCAGGCTCGGCGCCGAATGCGCGACCTGCCACAACACGCGCATCTGGAAGAGCTGGGACTTCGACCACGCAAAGACCGGCTTCCCGCTCGACGGCGGGCACCTGAAGGTCGAGTGCTACGCCTGCCACGCGACGCCGATGAAGAAGGGCCTGCCGGCGCCCGTGCGCGCCTGCTTCGCCTGCCACGCCAAGGACGACGTGCACCGCGGCGCGTTCGGCGCCCGGTGCGAGCGCTGCCACGGCACCGGCGCCTGGCCGGCGCCGTTCGCGCGCTAGGAGCTCCTAGGCCGCGACGCTGCGGTTGCCGCCGCCCGCACGCGCGCTGCGCATGCGCGCATCGACGAGGTCCACCAGGCGCCACCAGTCGTCGGCCGCATCGCGCTGCCGCTCGGCGAGACCGATGCTGGCGGTGACCGGCGCGCGGTCGGGGCGCACGCCCAGCCCCCTGACGAGCAGCCGCTGCAGCGCGCCTTCGGCCTGCGCGAGGCCGGCGTCGGGCAACACCAGCAGGAACTGATCGCCCGCCCAGCGCACCAGCAGGTCGCCCGCGCGCATGCCGTCGTGCAGCACCTCGGCGACCTTCTTCAGCGTCGCATCCCCGACGGCGCGGCCGAATCGCTCGTTGATGTCCTGCATTCCGTCAAGCGCAACCAGGACGAGCGCGAGGTCTGTGCCGCTGCGGCTCGTCAGCGCGTATTGCAGGTCGAGCAGTTCCTCGCCGCAGCGCCGCGCGTAGCATCCGGTGAGGCCGTCATGGATGCCCTCGCGCACGTTGACGACGAGGGAGGCGAGCTGCGAGCACCCCGCCAACATCGCCATCGCGGCAAGCAGCGCAAGGCCCCAGAACGCAGCCGCGAGGGCGGACCAGTCGAGCGCCGGCCAGCCGGCGGCGAGGGTCGCGCCCTGCATGATCAGCGTCGGCACGGCAATGGCTGCGCTCTCGGCGAGGGTGAGCGGAAACAGCGCGAGCGCCCCGAGCATCAGCAAGGGAAGGTAGGCGTAGCCCGTGAGGAACCCCTCGAGCGCGCCCGCGCCGCGCGCGAGCGCCCAGGCGCTGCACCAAAGGAAGAACGCCGTCGGTATGGCGTACAGGGTGAACAGCGCCAGATACGCGTCGCGCAGCGTGTGCATACGCCGAGTTAGCACGAGCGCGGCGGCGAAGGCTGCGGCGGTGAGCAGCCGCATCGGCGCGAGCACGTGCCAGGTCTCCGCCGGCAGCGACCGGACGTCGATCGCGATCCACAACGGAGTGAGCACGGCGAGCACGCCCGCTGCGAGCCGGGCTCGGGACACGATCATCACCGCGCGGCGGGCGGTGAGGCGCTCGGGGTGTGCGCGTGCGACGAACAGGCCTCGCGCCTCGTCGGTGCCGATGTCGCTCTTCGCCTCGGACCATGCCTGCGCCCACAGCCTAGCGAGATGAGTTCCGAGCATGGCGGCGCTATGTTACCTGCTGCATGCCGTCGCGCGAGCGCCGCCTCGGGCTAGTTGGTCCAGCGGGTGTAGGTCGACCCGGTCGTGCCCAGCGGCCGGTGGCACCCGGACTGAGAGCAGTCGGTCACTCCGGTGGTCCTTTGATGGGTCAATGACTTCTTCTGCATGCTGCCGAGATAGCTCGTGCCGCTCAGATGGCAGCCTTTGCACCAGCCCGAGCCGTTGCCGAGGCTGTTGTTGTGGTTCATTCTTTCGGAAGTCCACGCCGCCGTGCTGAGGTGGCAGGCGTCGCAGCTCATGCTCGCGCCGGCGAGCAGCTGGGCGTCGTAGGGAATATGGTTGACGGGCTTGGCATCTGCGCCGGCGGCCGTGTAGGCGCCGTTGTGGCAGATCTGGCACTGCCCGGCGATGCCGGTGGTGATGTGCTGCACTTGCGTCCACACGGTCGTGCTGGTGTGGCAGGCGTCGCACTGCGCACTGGTCGGAATGTGCGAGGCCGACTTCATCTGCGCGTTCTCCGACAGGTACGCACCGCTGTGGCAGGTCGTGCATTGGCCGTTCAGCCCGGTGTGATTCATGGTGCGCTGGGTCCAGTTCACCGTGCTGGTGTGGCAGCTATTGCACTCGAGGGTGGTCGCGATGTGGCTCGAGCCCTTCTGGTCGGCGTTCTCCGACAGGTATGCCCCGCTGTGACAGGTCGAGCACGGCGTCGACGACACCGCACTGTGGTTCATGCTGCGGCTGGTCCAGTTCAATGTCGAGGTATGGCAGCTGTCGCATTGCGACCCCGTCGGGATGTGTCTCACGCCCTGCGGATTCGCGTTGGCGAACGCGTAGGTCGCGTTGTGGCAGGTCGAGCACATCCCGGTCGTTCCCGTGTGGTCCATCGTCCTGATCGGATTGAACGTCTGCGGATACATGTTGTGGCAGTCCGAGCACTGCTTGGTCGGCGGGATGGTCGGGATGTGGTTCGAGGGCTTGGACAAACCGCTGCCGCCGGGAACGTGGCAGCTGATGCAGTTCGCGAACGCGGGCAGCGTGTGTACCGGCGCAGCGCCGGCCCAAGAGGTGGTGCTTGAGTGGCAGCCGGAGCTGTTGCATTCCGCGGTGGTCGGCAGGTGCGTAGCCGGCTTGGTCTGGGCGTTCGCCGCAACGTAGGCCCCACCGTGGCAGGTGGAGCACGGCGTCGCCGTGACCGCGCCATGGTTCATCGTTGCCGGCGAGAAAGCCGTGGTGTTGTGGCAGCTGCTGCACTGCAGGGTCCCCACTGGAATGTGGCTCGCGCTCTTCGCCTGCGCGTTCTCGGTCAGGTAGGCGCCGCCGTGGCAGGTCGTGCACGGCGTCGCCGCGACCACGGTGTGGTTCATCGTGCGCGCGCTCCAGCCGGTCGTACTCGTGTGGCAGCTGTCGCACTGCGCCGTCGTCGGCACGTGGGTCGTTCCCTGCGGCTGCGCGTTTGTCGAGGCGTAGGCACCGCTATGGCAGCTCAAGCATTGCCCCGCGGTGCCCGTGTGATTCATCTGCGCCGGCTTAAACGCGACATAGTTGGTATGGCAGGTATCGCACTGCAAGCCGGTCGGAATGTGGGTCGAGGGCTTGGATAGCCCGCTTCCCCCTGCGACGTGGCAGGTCGAGCAACGGCCCACCGCGGTCGCGTCGTGCGTGTACGTCGCCGTGGCCCAGGTCGTCATGCTCCTGTGGCAGGTGTCGCACTGCGCGGTCGTCGCGACGTGGGTCGCCGGCTTCATCTGCGCGTTCTCGGTGAGGTACTGGCCGCTGTGGCAGTTCGCGCACTGGCCCGCGGCGTTCGCCGGGTGCACGAAATTGCGCAGCGTCCATACGGTCGTGCTCGTGTGGCACGTATCGCACTGCCTCGTGTCTGGGATGTGCGTCGCGCCCTGCGGGTCCGCACCCGCGAATACATACGAGCCGTTGTGGCAGGTCGAGCACTGCGCCACCGTTCCGGTGTGGTTCATGAATGCCGGCTTGAAAGCGATGAAATTGGTGTGGCAGGTATCGCACTGCTGCGCGGTCGGAACGTGGTTGGTCGGCTTCGCGAGGCCCGTACCACCGGGGCGATGGCAGTTGGAGCAATTGCCGAACGCCGTCGCGTCGTGCGCAAAGGTGGCCGTGGCCCAGGTCGTCGTGCTGGCGTGGCAGGTGTCGCACTGCGCCGTCGTCACCACGTGAGTCGCCGGCTTCATCTGTGCGTTCTCGGACAGGTAGCCGCCGCTGTGGCAGGTCGCGCATTGGCCGTTCAATCCGGTGTGATCCATCGTCGCCGGATTGAAGGCGACGAAGTTCAGGTGGCAGGCATCGCACGAGCGCGTGGTTGGGATGTGGGTCGCCGATCTGGCCAGCGCATTGGCGAAGGTATAGGCGCCGTTATGACAGCTCGCGCACTGCCCGGTCGTTCCGACGTGGTTCATCGATGCCGGTTTGAAGGCCACGTAGTTCGTATGGCAGGTGTCGCATTGAAGCGACGTGGGAATGTGGGTCGACGGCTTGGCGAGACCGCTGCCCCCCGGGGTGTGGCAGCTCGAGCATCGGCCCACGGCGGTCGCGTCGTGGGTATAGCTCACCGTCGCCCAGCTGGTGGTGCTGCGGTGGCAGGAGTCGCACTGAGCGGTGGTCGCGACGTGGGTCGCGGGTTTGGTCTGGGCGTTCTGCGCCAGGTAGGCGCCGCTATGGCAGGCAGAGCACTGCCCGTTCAGCCCGGTATGGTTCATGGTCACCGCGGTGAACGTGATCTCGCTGGTGTGGCAGGTGTCGCACTGCGAGTTGGTCGGGATGTGGTTTGCGCCCTTGCCGCGCGCGGTGTTGTAGTTGTGGCAGCTCGAGCAGCGGCCCCAGCTCGACGGATCGTGCGTGTAGAGCGCGTTCGCCCAGGTCACCGTGCTCGTATGGCAGGAATCGCACTGCGCGGTGGTCGGAACGTGCAAGGGCGGCTTGCCCGACGCGATCGTCCCGTTGTGGCAGGTCGAGCAGCGGCCAACCGTCGTAGCATCGTGCACGACCGCTTTGGTCGGCCGCCACGCGCCGGTGGTGTGGCAGGCGTCGCAGCTCGCGGTCGTCGGCAGGTGCGAGGGCGGCTTGCCCGGAGCCTGGCTGTTGTTGTGGCAGCGCGAGCATTGGCCGAACATTTCGGACGTGTGGCGCATCCGCGCCGGAGACCACGAGATCTGGCTGTGGCAGTCGCTGCACGCCTGAGTCGGCGGCGTCGGAATGTGCGTCGGCGGCTGGTAGGTCGTCGCGCGCATCGCGCCGCCAACGTGGCACGCGTTGCAGGTGCGCGGCAGCCCCTTCGTCGGCAATCCGGGCTTGTGGCAGTTCTCGCACGGCACCCGCACGTGCGCACCCTCGAGCGGAAATAGCGTCGCGCTGTGATTGAAGTTCGGGCCGCCTTGCGCCAATGCGGCGGCGGGGAGCGCAATTCCGAAAACGAGGACGGCGGTAGCCAGCGTGCGTACCAAGCAGGCAGTGCGCCGGAGGATCGCTCGAGAGCATGCAATGCGACGCATTCTCAGTTCCGCCAACTCGTTTCGCATGTCAGCTGGAGATGTCGTCGGCAGGCGTCAGCTCGCGTCGTCAGACATGCAATATGTCACTGTATATCCAAATGAACTTGAGTTCGCGAAGTTGTCGAGGCATCATCGTTTCCGCCCGCCAATCTGGCGGCGAATGCTAAATAACATGAAAACCCTGTCAGCGATAGGCAGAACATCACTTCTCTCCCTTGCCACGTTTGGCTTCCTTGTTGCGAGCAGCGCGCGCGCCCAATTGCTCGAGCAAGTGGACGTGAGCAACCAGGATCAGGGCGCGACCGTCGTCGTACGCTTTGCGGCGCCGGTGCAGTACCTGCGCCATACGCCGCCCTCGTCCGGACGTACGCTGCGCGTGTACGTACAGGTCACCGGTCGCGGCATGCAGCCGGGAGACATGGTGCCCATCACGCTACGGTCGCAGGGCAACGCGCGAGTGCCGCGCTTCAGCGCCAAATTTCCGGACACGGGGAACGCGCTGGTGCTGGAGTTCGACCGTGAGGTGCACTTCGAAGTTGGACCCGGTCCGGACGGCCGCAGCATCATTCTTTCGCTGCCAGCGGCTGGGAAGTAGTCCTTGTCCGGTCGTCGCACCGCCGCGCTATTTCGTGCTGCCTTGTTCGCGGGCGTCCTCGGCGCCGCGGGCGCAGCTAAGGCCCACATCATCGATCGCGTCGAGGTCGAGCGCGAAGGGAAAGAAGCGCACATCCGGATCCGCTTCAACACCACGATTCAGTACCTGCGCCACGCCCCGGAGAGCGCCGGCAAGACCCTGCTGATTTACATCCAGGTCACGGGCCCGGAAACGCCGAATCCGGATCTGGGGCCGCAAACCGTTTCGCTGCCGAAGACCGACCTGGTGCCGCACCTCCGAGTCACTTATCCCGGGGCGGGCCACGCCCTGCAATTGGACTTCTCCCAACGCACCTCGTACAACATCACGTGGTCCGTCGATGGGCGCAGCATCGATATCATCGTGCCGGTGCTCGTCGGCGCACGGGACTGGGCGGTCCAGGCAAAGGCGCCGCCGCCTGCGCCCGCGGCCGCTCCGGCACCCCCGGCTCAGCCGCCGCCCGCCCCGATCGCCGCGCCAGCACCGACACCCGCGCCGCCGCCAGTTCAGGCGGCCGCCCCAACACCCCCACCCGTACCTTCCCCTGTACCTGCGCCCACGCCAGCGATTGCGCCGGCACCCGCACCCGAATCGGCGCAAGCGCCGCCACCTCAACGTCCCGCAACGACGGCGGCCATGCCGAAATTGGCTCCCCTCACGCCCGAGGAAGTAGAAGCGCGCGCGAAGGAATGGATGGACGCCGCGCGCCAAGGCATCGACGCGCGCAAGGGCGTCGTCGCGGCCGAGCGGCTAAACCAGGTACTGAGCCTTCCGCAGAACAGCCAGACCGAGGCCGCGCAGGCGCTCATGGGCGAGGCGCGAGAGCTGAGCGGCGAACTCAACAAGGCGAAGCTCGAGTACGAGCTCTATCTGAAGCAATACCCGCAGGGCAAGTACGTTGCGCAGGTGCAACAGCATCTCGCGACGCTGGGCAAGGAGGTTGCGAAGTCGACCGCCGCGGGAGCACCAGCCGGCGTCTCTCGTCCGGCAAACTGGTTCTCCTTCGGCAGCATCTCGCAGTACTACTACACCGGCCATTCGCAGATCGAGACGATCACCCCGCCGCCGCCCGGGCAGTTGGTGTTCAACCGCGACACGCTGTCGCTTACCGATCAGAAGGCACTGATCTCGACCGTCGACTTACAGGGTCGCCGCACCGACTCGGTAAGCGACCTGCGCATCGTGCTGCGCGACGCGGATACGCGCAATTATTTGGAAGGCCAGTCGTCGTACAACCGGCTGACGCAGGCCTATCTCGAGCAGACACACAAGGAGCTCGGCTACTTCTTTCGTGCGGGGCGCCAGATCGGTCAGGGCGGCGGAGTATTCGGATACTTCGATGGCGCGACGGTGGGCTACCACCTGAACCCAACGTGGCGCGTGAACGTGGTCGGCGGCATTCCCGTCGAATGGCATAGCCCCTTCGAGCGCCGCGTGTACGGCACGAGCGTCGACTACTCGCCACCGCCGGGACGGCTCGGATTCTCGGGTTACTTCGTCGAGCAAACGCTCGAAGGCTTCAATGATCGACGCGCGGTCGGTGCCGAAGTACGCTACTTCGATCAGCACGCGACCTTGTATGGGACGGCCGATTACGATCTCAATTTCAGGAAGCTGAACATCTTCCTGGTGCAGACGAACTGGCGCACGGAGTCGGGGACCAATTACTTCGCGAACGTCGATTACCGGGCTTCCCCGCCCTTGACGCTGCTCACCGCCCTGCCCGGCCAGATTTCGCTCGACCCGACGCAGCCGACGCTCGATTTCCGGCAGCTGCTTTTTGATTCAGTCGCCAATTTGGGCGTCGAACCCCTGCGCATCGAGGCCGCGAAGCTAACCTCGGAATCTACGTTGTTCGCACTCGGCTTCATGCATCCGGTCACGGAGCGCTGGCAGTTGGGCGCCGACTACCGCTTCGCCAGCGTGTCCGGCACCGAGGCGAGTGGCATCCTGCCCGCCGCGCCCGGCACCGGCGCGAACCACGTGATCTCAGGCCAGGCGCTCGGCAACAAGTTCTTGATGGAGAACGACACGCTCGTGGCCAACGGAAGTTTCATCATCGCGCCGACCTACAACGGACTCGCCACCACCCTGACATACGTGATTCCCTTCGACCGCTGGCGCTGGGACGGGACGATCGTTTACTACGTACAGCGAGACGATCAGAGCCAACATCAGACGCGCTTCGCGCCATCGCTGCGCGCGGCCTACCGCGTGGGCAAGCGCCTTTATCTCGAGCTGCAGGGTGGCACCGAACAGTTCGACGAGCGCGGCCCATTGCGCGAGATGCACACCTTTCGCTGGTTCGCCTACGGCGGCTATCGCCTCGACCTGAACTAACGGCGCAACGTGACCACGTTCATTTCAGCCTTCATCGTTTTCCTCGCGCTTTCCTTCGCGGGATTCCTGGCGGGCGGCGGTACGCGCCGCGAACGTTTGGTTTGGGTCGCGGTGCCGGTGCTGGCGTCGCTGGCCGCAGCGGCCCTGTACGTGCTGGGCAACGCGCCCAAGTCCGAACCCGCGGAACTTGCCCTTGTACCCGTGCCACCGCAGGTCCCGATGACGCTGCCCGCTCAAGGCGGTGGCGCGCCGTCTGTTGATAACGCCGGCGACATGAACGTCATGGCGGCGCGGCTCGCGGCGCGGCTCGCGCGCAATCCGGACGACGGCCCGGGCTGGGCCTTGCTCGCGCGCGCCTATGCGTGGATGGGCCGCGACGCCGAGGCCGACGCGGCGTTTGCGAAGGCCGCTCGCCTGCAGCCTGCGGATGCCCAGCTCAAAGCGGACTGGGACAAACTGCGCGCCAAGGCCGGCGCCGGCTCGGCGGCGGCTTCGGCCGCGTTCGTCGCGGGCACGGTGAGGATTGCGGATTCGCTCTTCCCGACTCCGCGCCCTTCCGATACGGTATTCGTCATCGCTCGGGCTCCCGGTGGCGCGGGACCGCCGCTCGCGGTGAAACGCTTCTCCGCCTCGGAGCTTCCGGCCCGCTTTCGTCTCGACGACCACGACGCCATGATGCCCGGCCGCTCGCTGGCAGCGGCGGCGGAAGTAGAGCTGGTAGCGCGGCTGTCCGCGAGCGGCAACGCACTCCGCCAGCCCGGCGACGTCGAGAGCCCGCCCGTGCGCGTCAAACCCGGTAGGGAGAACGTGACCCTGGAGATCGGGCCAACGCGCGATTGAGGCTGCGGTCCGCGGAAACAATCCGGCAACAAAGCGTGCGCCGGCCGAAATCGGCGCGATACGGGCGTTTCCTAGCATGGCGGCATGGAAACGAACCTAAAGTCGACCGCCACGGGGGCCTGGGCCCTCACCGCCGCCGCCGTCGCGCTGCTCGCGATCACCATGGGATCGCGCTCCGTGTTCGGCCTGTTCATCTCGCCGCTCAATTCGGCCACCGGGCTGGGAATCGCCACCATCAGCTTCGCCGTCGCCGTGAGCCAGCTCACCTGGGGCGCGGCGCAACCGTTGTGCGGCGTGCTCGTGGAGCGCTACGGCGCGGCGCGCGTGATATTCGCGGGGAGCCTCCTCGCCGCGGCGACCGGCGCGCTGCTGCCGTTCGCGCACAGTGCCGCCCTGCTCGTCGCGGTGCTCGCGGCCGGAGGGATCGCCGCCACGGTCGGCAGCCCGTCGCTGCTCGTCGGTACGGTGAGCCAGCGCGTGGCGCCGGAGCGACGCGGCCTGGTCGCCGGAATCGTCGGTGCGGGCGGGCCCCTCGGTCAGCTCGTGCTCGCGCCCGCCGCGCAGGCGCTGATCTCGGTGGCGGGGTGGGCAAGCGCGGCGTTCGCGCTGGCGGGGCTGTCGCTCGCCGCGCTGCCGCTCGCGCTCGCCTTCCGCCGCCCCGCCGCGCCGGTCGCCGCAGCGTCCGGTGTGGCTCAGCCGGCGTCGACGCTCGGGGAAGCGCTACGGAGCCCGCACTACTGGGTGATCAACGCCACCTTCTTCGTCTGCGGCCTGCACGTGTTTTTTCTGGTCACGCACCTGCCCGGCGTGATCGAGCTCTGTGGATTGCCCGTGAGCGTCGCCGGCACCTCGCTCGCCGCGTTGGGTCTGTTCAACATCGCCGGCAGCATCGGCGCAGGCTTCGTGATCCAGCGCTACTCGATGAAGCGCACGCTGGCAGCGCTGTTCGCCGCGCGCGGCATCGGCATCGCGCTCTTCCTCGCCGCGCCCAAGACCGGGCTCACCGTGCTCGCGTTCTCGGTGTGGATGGGACTCACCTACATGGCGGTGCTGCCGCCCACCGCGGGCCTGATCGGCAAGCGCTACGGTGCGCCGCGCCTGCCGACGCTGCTCGGCATCACCTTCGTGGTGCATCAGGCGGGCGCGTTCCTCGGCTCGTGGCTCGGTGGCGTGGTGCTCGAAGCGACCGGCGGCTACGACTGGATGTGGCGGCTCGACCTGGCGCTCGCGAGCCTTGCGGCCGCCGTCAGCCTGGCGATCCGCGAGGAGAAACCGCGCGCCAATCGGCCGGCCACGCCGACGCGGCTCGCTGTTCAAGCGTGATTGGCCTGTGTATGCTCCCCGCTCCGTTTGTTTGTTTACCTGGAGGAGGGAACGATGCTGCGGACGATATGGCGCGCGCTCGGCGCGCTACTCATAGCGGGTGTGCTGGCGAGCCCGGCGGCGTGGGCGGCCAAAGGTCAAACGAAGCTTCACTGGTACGGACAGGCGGCATGGAAGATCGAGACGCCCTCGGGCGGCGTGATCCTGATCGATCCGTGGCTGACCGTGCCGACCAACCCGGACAAGAACTCGATCGCCGAGCTCGGCAAGGTCGACTACATTCTGATCACCCACGGTCACCGCGACCACGTCGGCGACGCACTCGAGATCGCCAAGAAGACCGGCGCCAAGGTGCTCGCGCCGTACGGGCTGGCGATGAACATGGTTTCGGTGCTCGGCTTTCCCCAGGACCAGATGATGACCGGCGGCAACGTCGGCGGCACGATCGACCTGCCCAACACGGGCGCCAAGGTGACGATCGTCAACGCGATCCACGGCTCGGAGCTGACCGCGCCGCAGCTCCCGCCGCCCGGGCCCGGCCAGCCAGCCGCCCTCGCGAGCGGCAACCCGGTGGGCTACGTCATCCAGATCGAGGGCGGCCCGACGATCTACCACACCGGCGACACCGCGGCGTACGAGGACATGAAGCTGATCCCGATGTTCCACCACATCGACGTCATGCTGGCGTGCATCGGCGGGTACTTCACGATGGATCCGGCGGGCGCCGCGCTGGCGGTGGATTGGGTGAAGCCGACGCACGTCATCCCGATGCACTTCGGCACCTTCCCGCTGCTTGCCGGTAAGCCGGAGCAGTTCAAGGCCGCGCTCGCCAAGTACAAGCTGGACAAGAAGCTGATCGTGATGAAGCCGGGCGAGGACCGCTCGTTCTGACCCAGGCCGTGCTCGCGCGTCAGACGCGCGCGAGCACGCCGTCGATTTCGCGCACCAGGGCGGCGAGTACGTTGCAGTGGTGCCGCAGGACGCGCTCCTCTTCCAGATCGACGACCTGTTCCAGGCGCAGGTCGTTTAGGTATGCCACGATGGGCTCGAGCGAGGCGCCCGCGTCGCCGAAGCCGGGGAACCGCGGCCAGCCGCGCGGATTGGGATGGTCGGCCGTCTCGGTCTCGACGCGGC
>Ga0316620_10000095_pt1 | contig 35162 bp, 18 predicted proteins | sample OWC_Aug_M1_C1_D5_FD_207651 | JGI IMG/M metagenome (GOLD analysis project Ga0316620, IMG submission 207651) | Wetland soil microbial communities from Old Woman Creek delta, Ohio, United States - OWC_Aug_M1_C1_D5_B | ecosystem: Environmental > Terrestrial > Soil > Wetlands | place: USA: Ohio...
GGGCCCATAACGGATCCTGCAGTGCCCGCCGAACTGAGTGTTCAGAATCGCCCTGGTCAGCTTGCCACCCAGCCAGTCGATGCTCACCTCCACGCCGCCTCGGGCCCGCAGGCCCGTAACATGGCCTTCAGACCATGAGTCGGGCAGGGCCGGCAGGAGCCGGATCACCCCGTTGTGGCTCTGCAGCAGCATCTCGGCAATCCCGGCAGCACCGCCGAAATTGCCGTCGATCTGAAACGGTGGGTGCGCATCGAACAAGTTATCGTAACTGCCCCCGGCAAATCGGACTCCTTCGACGCTTTTCTGGGCGCTTGCCGGCGACAACAACAGCGACAGCAGCCGGTGCGCCCGGTTGCCGTCGCCGAGCCGCGCCCACAGATTGATCTTGTAGGCGAGCGACCAGCCGGTGGAAATGTCGCCGCGAGCTTGCAGCGATTTTCGCGCGGCCGTTGCCATTTCGGGAGTCTCGTCCGGCGTGATTTCCGATCCCGGATACAGTCCCCAGAGATGGGAAATATGCCTGTGAGTGGGTTCGGCTTCCGGGTATTCCTCAAGCCATTCCATGATCCTGCCGTCCGTGCCGATCCGCGTCGGTGCGAGGCGCCGCCGCTTTTCAGCCAGTTCCTCCCGGAATTCCTCGTCCACGCCGAGAAGGCGCGAGGCCTCGATGCAGGCCCCGAAGAGATAGCGCAACAACTGCATGTCGACCGTGGGGCCCATGCACACGTGCCCCACCGATTTGTCCGGGAGGAGGTAGCCGTTTTCGGGCGAGTTGGCGGGTATGGTGACCAGCCATTTGTTTTTGGGCTCTTCCACAAGCATGTCGGCATAGAACCGCGCGGATCCTTTCATGATCGGATATGCCCATTTCAGCATCGTGGTATCGCCTGTAAACAGGTAATGGTCCCACAGATGCTGGCAGAGCCAGGCGGACCCGCTCGTGGTCGAGCCCCAGGAGGCGGCCTCGCCCGGCGCAGTAAAGCCCCAGGCATTGGTAATGACATGGGCTAACCAGCCTCGTGCGCCATAGTACAGCCGCGCCGTGCGCGCACCCGGTTCCTGCAGAGACGCTATCAATGAAAACAAGGGCCGGTGGAGTTCCGAGAGATTGCAGACTTCGGCAGGCCAATAGTTCATCTGGACATTGACATTGAGGTGCCAGTCGCCATTCCACGGCGTGTCGGTGGTCTCAGCCCAGATGCCCTGGAGGTTCGCCGGCAGGCCTCCCGGCCGGGATGAGGAAATGAGCAGATACCGGCCGTAGTGGAAGTACAAAGCGGCCAGTCCCGGGTCCCGTTTGCCTTCGGCGGCGGCTGCCAGGCGGGCCGGGATCAGCCGCGCCGCTGATTCGGCATTCGCCGGGCCGAGCGTGAGCGTGATCCGGCGGAAATAGCGCTGGTAATCCGCCACATGATCCGCAAGGAGGGATCGCCAGGCCTTCCGTGACGCTTTGCGCATGTCTGCCGCGGAAGCCGCCAGGGGATCGGGGGTCATCCGTCCGGCGAAGCCCTGATAATCGGTTGCCGCCGTGACCAGCAGCAACACCTCATCCGCATTTTGGACATGTGCTGCGCCGTTTTCGATCGCGACTCGTCCTCCCCGGTTCACGATGCGCAGGCGTGCCGCATATTTCATGCCATTGCCGTCCGTGCCGTTGTTGAGCTTCCCGGACAATAGCAGACCGTTGGACTCATCATCTGCGAGGGAGGCACGTTCGCTGCGTTCCAGACGCGCGGCGAATGTCAGCATTCCCGGTTTGTCGGCGGAAAGCCGGATCACGATCGCCTGCTCCGGCGCGCTGACAAAAACTTCACGGTGGTATCCGATCCCTCCCTGCCGGTAGTCGATGCGCCCAACTGCATCCGCCAGGTTCAGCTCGCGCCTGTAGTCCCCTGTCCCGGTGTTTGCAGGCGGGAAAATAATCCGCAGCGTCCCCAGCACCTGGTAGGAACCGTACGGCACATCCTTGCCGCGCGCTCTCGCCGAGCCGACGCCGCGGCAGGTAAAGTGTTGATAGACCAGTTTCTCGGCCTCGGCATTCCGGCCTTCGAGCAGCAGGCGGCGGATTTCGGGCAGGTACTGCGCTGCATCGGGGCGATCGGCGTCCTGGACGGAGCCGGACCACAGCGAGCTTTCGTTCAGGATGATGCGCTCTTCATTCACGCCGCCGAACACCATGGCGCCCAACCGGCCATTGCCCAGCGGCAGGGATTCGGTAAACTGCGCTGCCGGCGTGTCGAACCTGAGCAGCAGATCGGCTGTCGAACCCGATGCTTGTGCAGGGACGGGCCCGCCCGGTGCCCGGGCCAACCTGCCGACCAAGGCAACTGCCGTCGAATCCTGAATCCCAATGGTCAGGAGGGTCCCGGCAACTAATAAGCCTGTAAGTATCACGAAAACCGTACAAACACGACTTCTCATAGCATCCCCGCAAGAGGGACAGTCACCACTGTCCCTCCGAATCATGAGCATAAACCAAAACGTTCGTCTCGTGGAATACCTTGAGTGCCAAATAATTGATGTCAATTCCATAAATGCGGTTGCGAGGTAAATTCCACCGACAGAGCTGCCTGCAGGTGTTGACATCTGAGGTTCAAACGTTGTCTAGTTAGTCGTTGATAAGGGGAGGCATTTCATGTCGCGAAAGAGAACCAGCGGCAGACAGCTGCCAAGGCTGTGCCGTCCTTGCTGCGAGCGCCTGCAGTTACGCAATGCATGGACCACGTTGATCATACTTGTGGGCTTGGTATCTACGCTTGGCGCCGGCCTTCTGCTGGCTGCGGGCGGCGTCAGCCCTGCCGCGGGACCGCGCAGGCTCGTCTTCGACGGTGTGCTGTGCGAGCACAGGCTGGCACTGAAGGACATCGATCCTTCCATGCCGTCCGACTGGACCGGCTACACCCACCTGGTCATGGAAATGCGCGCCTCCACGCCGCAGCGGTTCGGGCTCTGGATTTATACGGCAGCGGGTCCGCGCCGGATCGAAATCCAGCCTTTCGGGCAGAATGTGTGGCTGCGCGCCTCCGTGCCGCTCGCATATTTCAAAGGCATGGACCAGTCCGGCACCGATCTGGCCTCGACCAACAACCGCCGCACCAATTCATTCTGGATGTCGGTCTGGGGACCGTTCGGTGGGCTGACCTCGGTCGAGGCGATCGGCTTCGCGATGGAATATCCGATTCACAAGCCGGCGATCGATCTCCGCAACCTGCACCTGTCAAAGCAGGACGAAGGCTCGGAGTTCCTTGACGGCGCGCAGGTGCGCGATCCGTGGGGGCAATGGGCCTACGTCGAGTACCCGCGCAAGATCAGGAGCCAGGAGCAGCTCGACAGGGAGTTGGCCGAGGAGGAGAAAGCTTTCGGTTCGGGGGCTGATTTCGGATACTGCGAGCTCGGCGGATACCAGAACACTCACGCGCGGGCGACCGGATTCTTCCGCGTCGAGCAGATCGACGGCGTCTGGTGGTTCATCGATCCGCACGGGCACCTCTACCTCTCCACCGGCGTGAATGGCGCGGGCGCCGGCTTTGGAGGCACCAGGGGCGGGGGCGGCGCGCCGTCAACGCAGCAGGTCAATCCCCTTGCGAACCGCACCACGCGCCGCCTGCTATCGTGGGGATTCACCACCGGCGGTCAGGGCAGACCCCGGACCGTCATGCTTCGCTGGAATATCAACCGCGACACGATGTTCCTGGGATTGCCCGACGTGTATGCCGCGGACTTCGCCGACGGCATCGATCGGGCGGCCGGTCAGCAATGCGCTCCGCTGCGCGACGATCCGCTTGTGCTCGGCTATTTCATCGGTAACGAACCCCCTTGGGGCAATCGCGAGGGCGAAGTCGTGGACATGATCCTCAAGGGACCCGACACTGCGACCAGGAAAAAACTCGGCGAATTTCTTGCACAGGGGGACACGCCCGAGCGCCGCACGCAGTTCGTGGTCACCGCATTCGAAAGATATATTCAGCTGATAAATGCAGCCATCAGGAAATATGATCCCAACCACCTGAACCTCGGCATCCGTTTTGGCGGCAGGCCGGCGGACGATGTGATGCGCACGGGGCGTACGTTTGACGTGTGCAGCATCAACGTCTATGAATACGAGCCGACCAAACATCTTCAGCGCGCCTATCGCATGACCGGCCGGCCGATCCTGATCGGCGAGTTCCACATCGGCGTGCCGGAGAACGGCCTGGGGGCCGGGCTCGTGCAAGCCATGAGCCAGGCCGAACGCGGCGTCGGCTATCGGTACTACGTCGAGCAGGGACTGTCGCTGCCCTATGCGGTGGGGACGCACTGGTTCCAGTGGACGGATGAGCCCGTCACCGGGCGCATGGACGGCGAGAATTACAACATCGGCTTCATCGACGCGACGGGCCGCGCCTACCCCGAGCTCGTCGAGGCCGCTAAAGCCACCCACAAGCGGCTGCAGGAGGTGCACGCTGGCAAGACCGCACCCTTCAGTCAAAGACCGATGGCATCTGAAGTGGGAAGCCCGTCGTCCCCGTGGGACAGGTAAGCTTGGTCTCAGAATGCGGGATTGCCGGTCCGGAAACCGCCCGCATGCTTACCATTTGTCCGTGCGGAACGGAGCCGCCGGAAGACCGGCGGCGTTATACAAATTGCAGCCTTCGGGATCGTTGTCCCAGGCATAACGCACAGCCAAGGGCATGGTGATCTGGGCGTTGGTGACAACGATGGTATCGCCCTCGATTCGGGCTTCAGCGGGAACAAACTTACGATCGGCACCGGCAATCGTGAACCACTTGATTGGGCCATCCCTGGCCACCAAACCGCCTCCCAGATGCGAGAAACTCAACTGGATGCTGCTGCCGTTGATTTTCATCGATTCATACACCGGACCTGAGTACTCAATCTCGCGGCCGTAGACTTTGGCAAGGGCGAGGCGGGCCAGACGTTCGCCCAGGGCTTGTTTGTTGTGCGGGTGTACGTCGTTCGGATCGCCGATATCGATGGTGACGGCCATCCCGGTATTGGGCAGCACAAGCGCGGAAGCCTGGCCCTCGCGAACGCGCGGATTGTTGCTGATGTTATCGAGCGCAGCCAGCTGGACGATGAAAAAGGGGAAATTGCCTGCTCCCCAGAGCCTTCGCCAGTCCTGGATCAGCGTGGCTTGGATACGCCCGTACAGCAAAACCCCTTCATCGCCGCCGACGACGGATTCCCCCTGATACCAGATCACGCCACGGATCGCATAGGGGATGACCGGATGGATCATGCCGTTGAACAGAACCGTCGGATAGTGCTGGTCCTGCACAGGGTCGCGCTGTTGTTGCGGCGGCGGGCCCGGCCGGGCGTTGATGGTTTGCGGCGGCCTGGGCGCCTGCTCGGCCGGCGCTGCCGGGTTGGCGCGGTAAAACCTGACCGCGGCATCAAAGTGATCAAGCATGGGTTTTAGCAGTGGATCGGCAGCCAGTGTTTCCCGCTGAATCCATGCCTCCGCCGTGCTGGCCCCAAATGCCAGCGTCAGGATGCCGACCGGATCGTGGATCTCGTTCTGGAGATCGCGGGCAAAAAAGTAGCCGACCGCAGAGAAAGCCGGAACATTGTCGGGATTGCATACCAGCCACTCGCCCTGGATTTCGGCTTGAGGTTCGTAGGCCTTGGCAGGTTTTCCCGTGAACATCCGGATCCGGGCGTAGTTGGCAGCTGCGATTTCCTGTTCTTCGTGGATCACCCCGGCCCAGGAGGCTTGTTTCCTGGAGACAGGGAACACCATGTTGGACTGGCCGGAACCAAGCCACACCTCTCCAACCAGAACATCCCTGATCGTGACCATATTGCTTCCGGCAATGGTCATTTCAAAAGGGCCGCCGGCTTCGAGGCTGTCAAGGCGAACTATCCACTTGCCATCCGCCTGTGCAACGGCGGAGTGCTTCTGCACGTTCAGTGTGACGGTTACCTGCTCGCCGGGACTCGCAGTTCCCCACACAGGGACTTTCATGCCGCTCTGCAGCACCATGTGGTCGCTGAATAGAGCGGACGGTTTGACATCTGCCCATGCCGATATGGCGGGTGCCAGCAGCAGGAACATGGGTGCCAGGATCGACCTGGAAAGAACGATTCGCATCATCGTGATTCCGGGATAGATTCTCATAATTCTCGGTTCGATCTTCCTCGTCCTGGAATTCCTTATAATCATTTCTATCCGGAAGCACAAGGGTCAAGCTGACTTGAGCCACCACCTGATTCATACCTGGGTCAATGCGGGACAAGATTCCCTCTTAATCTGTCAGGATCCATCCCATCCCGGTTTGATCTGATCCTGTCGGGTGCAATTTGCATCTCATCTCAAGGCAAGCGGGTTTATGATGAGGACGCGATGAGAGCGACATTCCGCCTTCTGCTATTTTCGTCTGCGCTCTGTGCCATCGTCGTGCCCTGCCGGCCCATGTCGGAAGCGGGTGCGCAAACCCAGGTCCCCTCCGCCTCACAGCCCATTCGCGTGCAGGTTCGACTGGTGCCGATCGACGTGATCGTCACCGACAGCAGGGATCGCCCGGTCACCGGCCTCACGCAGGAAGATTTCCAGGTCTTCGAGGACGGCGTGTTGCAGGAGATTCGCCATTTTTCGATTCAGACTCTCACCCCCGCAACTGAGTCGTCCCCGGCAGTGCGCGCGCCGACGCCCGCCGGCGAGATTGCACTCCAGACCGCCCGCACTTTTCTGATCGTGATGGGACGCGGCCGCTTCACTCTTTTCAAAGCCCTCGAATCCACGATGTCGTTCCTGCGCAAAGATCTGCTGCCGCAGGACCGAGTCGCTTTCCTCGCCTACAACCGTGCCACGGATTTCACCACCGATCACGAAAGCATAGCGCGCGTCATCGATCGCTTCAAAAAGGAGCACGAATGGGTTGAAGCACTGGAGGCGCAGCGCATGAGCGGTCTGCGCGCGATCTTCGGCAACAAGGATTGGCCAAAAGAAACACAAAAACGCATCGATAGCATCTTCAACGAAGCGCGCGGCATCGCCTCACGCCAGGTTTCCCCGACCCAGACAGCCGCCGCCAAGAAGATGGCCACCGATGCGGCCCAGGCCACCAACACGCTCCTGGTCAAAGAGGCGGTCGATCAGGCGGTCGCAGCCGGGGAGCCGGGAGCCGCTCTCCGCCAGACCATGATGCAGTTCGACGCCCTGTCGGCGTCGTCGATCACCAACCTGCCGTTTTCGGATTATGCCTCATCGTTCGCCGCCACCATGCAATCCACGCGCAACCTTTATACCAGCATCGATTACATGCGCTTCATCGACGGGGAAAAGCACATTCTGTTCTTCACTCCCAACGGGCTCGACCTGCCGAGAGTCGAATACGACCAGCAATTGAGCGCCTATGCAAACGATGCCCGCGTGGCGATCGACATATTTCAGACGGGCGGATGCTGTCCACCGCAGGAATGGCTGGCATCGATCCGGAACATCTCGAAGCTGACCGGCGGTCATGCCACGATCCTGGAGTATCCTTCCAGGGGGCTGGTCCGGATCAACGAGACTACACGCGTGGAATATCTGCTTGCCTATTATCCGAAAAACACGACCTGGGACGGCAAATACCGGAACATCGACGTCAAAGTCAGGCGTCCGGGATTGAAAGTCTCGTTTCGACACGGATACTATGCGCGCGAGAATCCCCCGGTCCTGAATCTGGTTGAAATGCGCGGAAACCGCCGCATTGCGTCTGCCGGTCTCGACACCTCTGAGATTAAAGACCTCCCGTTCGACGCCTATGTCTCGGTTGATCCACTCGTGAATTCGCTGGTCCGTCTCGACTTTTACGTGAAGCCTGAAGACATCGGGCTCGCTCTGGTCAACGGCCGGCATGCGGGCCACTTGCGGGCCACTATCTCATACGCCGACGGCGCCGGCCGCTATCTGGGTCAGGTGTGGAAGAACGTGGATTTCAACTTGACTGAGCCGTACTACCAGTTTTGCAGGGTGGGCGGGATCCCCTTTTCCATCACGATTCCCTACAGAACCAGAAAGCAAATGATCAAGATCATTCTCTATGACCCGCAGATCGACAAAATCGGCAGTCAGCTGATCAAGATGAAGTGATTTATTTCCGGAAGCACAAGGGCAAAATTGCTATCGTTGAGACGAGGTCAGCCATGAGAGACAGGACTCTGTTGGGATTCACCACGCTATGCCTGATGGCATACGCCGCTGCGGCAAGCGCGCAAACCCAGGGTACCGCGCCGATACCCCGCCTCGAAAAGAGGGGTTCGGTGACCCAGCTGATCGTCGACGGCAAGCCGTGGTTGTCGCTCGCAGGCGAGTTGCTGAACAACGCCGCCTCGACTGCCGAAAACGTGCAGGCGGTTTGGCCCGTCCTCGCCAAAGCCAATCTCAACACGGTTCTGGTCGGCGTGGGCTGGAGCTGGGCCGAGCCGGAGGAAGGCAGATTCGACTTCACCGCACTGGACGGGATTCTCCGCGACGCAAGAAAAAGCAATCTGCGCGTCGTCCTGCTGTGGTTCGGAAGCTGGAAGAACGGCACGTCCAGTTATTCCCCCGCCTGGGTGAAACGGAACTGGGATAAGTATCCCATCGCCCGGGACAAGGACGGGCGCGGCCGGGAGATCCTCTCGACATTGAGCACCGCCAATCGGGACGCCGATGCCCGGGCTTACGCTGCCCTTTTACGGCACGTGCGCCAGGTGGACTCGGCTGCGCGTACGGTCGTTATGATGCAGCTGCAGAACGAGGTTGGCCTGCTCGGCGATTCCAGAGACCGCTGCCGGGAGGCGAACGAGGCTTTTGCCGGACCAGTGCCCAGGGAGCTGATGGATTACCTCCAGAAGAACAGGGGCACGCTTCTGACGGAAACCCGAAAACTGTGGGATTCTGCAGGCGGCAGGACTTCAGGAACCTGGGAAGAGGTTTTCGGCAAAGGCACCGGCGCCGACGAGGCCTTCATGGCTTGGCATTACGCCCGTTACATGAACCGCATGGCGGAGCTGGGCAAGAAGGAATACCCTCTGCCCGTGTTTGCCAACGCGTGGATCGTCCAGCCCCAGGATAAGCAACCCGGAGACTATCCGAGCGGCGGGCCGCAGGCCCACAATCATGACTTGTGGCGGGCGGGCGCCCCGCAAATCGATGTGCTCGCTCCCGACATCTACCTGCCCGACTTTGCCGGGATTGCCGCCATGTACAGCCGGAACGGCAATCCGCTGTTCATCCCGGAGACGCGGGCGGACGCCGCCAACGCGTTCTACGCCGTCGGCCAGCTCAATGCACAGATGTTTTCGCCGTTCGGCATCGAGAGGCAGGTCGGCGAGGACAGCCCGTTGGCCAAAGCCTACGACGTGCTCGGCCAGCTCACCCCCCTGATCATGGAACATCAGGGCAAAGGCACGATGAGAGCCGTGGTTGTGGAATCCGGCACGGGGTCGCAGAAGGTGCAACTGGGGAACTACGTGTTCGACCTTGCCGTGGGCCGCGGTTGGGGAACACAGCCACAAACAGCCCCGGCCTCCAGCCGCGGCTACGCCATCCTGATTCAGACCGGGCCCGACGATTTCTGGGTGGCCGGAGCCAACTTGAACATCAGGTTTGCCTCGGCGGCCACAGCAACCCCCATGGCCAGCCTCGCAGCGGTGGAGGAAGGCCGGTTCGAGAACGGCACGTGGATCGTGAGGCGTCACCTTGCAGGTGACGACACCGGCATGGGAGGCGACGACCGCGCCAGCCTGCGGCTGACCGCCAATCCCGGCATCCTGCGAGTTTCGCTTTACAGCTACCGATAGGGTGTGAACGGAACGTATTCAGGGATGATCGGCGTCCGGCATAAAAAAACGCCCCGGTCCGCGCATGCGGACCCGGGGCGTTGCCGACCGAGATCGGTCTGGGTTAGAAGGAAAGTTTCAACGCGAACTGGATAATGCGTCCCGATTCACCCGTCTGAATCACCGTTTGGGTGCTCGGTGGCGCAACCGTCGAGCAGCAGGCCTGCGCGAACAGCGAGGATGTAATCACCGGTGAACCCGTGGACGCGTCGCGCGGGTTGTCGAAATTGGGGTGATTGAGCGCGTTGAACATCTCCATACGGAAGTCCATGTTGACGCGTTCTGTAATCCGGAAATTCTTCGTTATTCCCAGATCGAGGTTGTAGTAGGGCTGGGCGGTAAACAGGTTTCTGCCCATGCCAATGGACCCGACGTCGGGAAACCTGAAGGCGCTGGCATCCTTGAAAAAGGAAGGACCCGCGATCCCCGGAAGCTGCTGCAGCTCCATTTTCGGCATGGCCCCCACCAGTGCCGCGCGCGAGGTGTGGCCATTGCTGGCCGTGTACACTCCGCTCATGACGCTGAAAGGCTCCCCGGTCTGATACGTCGAAATGCCGTTGATGCTCCAGCCGCTGAGAATGGCATTGAGCGGGCCCTTGAAATTGGTGCCCAACCACTTCCCCTGGCCCACGGGGACATCCCATACGGCGGTAATGGAGAGAACGTGCCTGCGGTCAAAGTCGGACCGGCCGCGCTCGCCTCGCCAGTCGCGGATGTCGACGGCATAGCGCGCGGCCGTGGCGCTGTATCCGCCTCCGGATGATGCGCCTACCGGATCGATCGACTGGTCGTCGATGGACTTCCCGAGAGTATAGGAAACCCCAAGGAGGAGCCCGCGCTCAAACCGTTTGCGCAAAGTCGTCTGGAGAGAGTGATAATAGGAATCCCCCCCCGAATCGATGTAGGAAATCACCCCATACTGCTGGTTCGGGCGCAGATGGAGGTCCAGCGTGTATTGCTCGATGCGCTGAGCAAACAGGCCAGCGTTGTTCTGGGGCAGGTATCCCTTGGTGGTGCTGTTATTGATGATCGTGCCGACCAGCGACGCCGGAATCGAGCCGTTCGCGACGATCGGCACCGGCGTCCCGATCACTCCCGAAGGGCACCCGGTACCATCGGGCTGGCAGCCGGCATTGTAGTTCGCCTGCATGATCTTGAACGAGGGGATGACCGGATCCGCATTGATCTGGTTGATATTGTAGATCCGCATTAAATGCGTCCCACGATGACCGATGTAGGCCCCCTGGGCCACAAAACCTCCCGGCAGTTCCTGCTGGATGCTCAAATTCCACTGGTGAACGGTGGGAAGTCCCATGTAGGGATCAATGGCGGTCGTCGCCGGCGCATTGCTGTAGAGTTGCGCCGCGGGGGTTAGATACGAGCTCGGCTTTACCGTTGGCGGATTCAACTCGTAGGGGAAGCCCTCGTTGATGCGCAGGTCCGGCGCCGCAACGCACCCGGGTGTCGTGGAACCGCCGACCGTGGATGAGCAGCTGGTGACAAGGCCGGGTACCTTGCCGGCAACTGCGGTGACCATGAAGGAGTTCAGCGGATCAAAGTAGATCCCATAGCCGGAGCGGATGACCGTCTTCTGATTACCGAAGGGACTCCAGGCAATCGCCACTCGTGGCGCTATCGCTCCGAGATTGTTGGTCTTCAGCCAAGCGTCCGAATGGACAAAGGTTACCGGTCCCTGGGAGCCGTTGATGGGCTTATCGGGCAGATAGACCCGGCCGCCCGCCTCCGTGGGTGCCTTGTTGATTTCCCAGCGCACTCCATAGTTCAGAGTGAGGTTGGGCAGGAGCTTCCATTCATCCTGGAAGTAGAGATTAAACTGTTTGAGACGATGGCCCTCCGCCCACATGGTAACCGTGTTCCCCACCTTGTAAGGCAGGAACTTATCGCTGTTCAGATCACCCAGGAAATTCTGAGAGAGCCGGGCCGGAATGCCGGTCAGATCGTTGATGGCGCCGAGCAACCTGGCGTTGTCGTTGCTATTAATGCCGGCCTTCGTGCTCGAACCCACGGCCGGCGTCACAAACCCGGGAGGAGTGCGGACCGAACCGGCGAAGCTCATGCTCGGCGTGACATTGGTGCCGCCTGGCTGCCCGCGCTCGTCGTTGTGCTCGTAAAGACGTATGTTGCCGCCCATTTCGAATACGTGCCTGCCGTAGACTATGCTGAAATTGTCAATGAACTGGGGCGTGGTCACGGCCCGGAAGGTTCTCGGGGTATTCAGGTATGGGAACGTAAGGTTGGAGAACGCGAACGGCGCCACGTCGGGCCAGCTCGGATTTGCCTCGCCTTGCGTGAAGAGATACACAAACCGGCTGAAGCCGATGGTGAACTCGTTCACCATGTTGGTGGAGATAACTCGCCGGTAACCGATGGAGAGGCCCTGAGTTCTGCGAAAAACCTCACCCAGTGGGGGAAATCCCGGGTATACCATCGGGCGCCCGTTCAGCGGATCGCCCTGCAGGGTGTTGTAATCGGCGAACATATACCTGGCAAACAGATGGTTGTTGGCATTGAAATTGTGATCCACGCGGGCCAGGTAGTTGGGACCCTGGAAGTTGGCCGGCGCGTTCCAGAAATACGTGGCCGTGTTGAGGCCGTCTCCGGTGGTATACAGGTTCGGAGTGGGGAAGGTCTTGAATAATGCCGCCAGTTTTGGGTCGGCTCCGATCCCCCTGGGATCGTTGGCGAAGATATTGTAGCTGGCAACGCAGTTGGTTGTGACGGAACCGCTGCAAACAGGAACACCCGGCAGCAGAGCGCCGGTCGAGCTGTCGACCAGGAGCGGAACATTCTGCTTGATGGTCTGGCCGCCGAACACGAAAGGCGTAACCGGATCCGCAACCCAATAACGGTAGGTCCCCGACATCAGCGTGGGGGTGTAGAGCGTCGGGATGCCGTAGGTCTGATCGATTGGCTGTGTGGTCTTGATACGCTGGTTCTGATAGCTGCCGAAGAAAAACGTCCTGTTCTTGACGATGGGACCGCCTACCTCGACGCCGAACTGGTTCATCTTGATATCCGGCCTGCGTGCCTTCCCTGTCGCCGGGTCGGGCTTGGCCATGGCATTGGTGTAGAACTCGTTTGAATTCAGAGCCGTATTCCGGAGAAATTCAAAAACCCGGCCGTGAAAATCATTGGTTCCCGAACGAGTGGCAATCGAAATGTTGGCGCCGCTGTTACGCCCCTGTTCGGCAGTTGCATTGGAAGTGATGGTCCGGAATTCCTGGACGTTGTCGGGATTGAGGCGATATACGTTGGACATCGGGTTGGGAACACTGGATTCGTTGGCATCGATGCCGTCAATCGTGACATTGTAGGCCCGGTCGCGGGAACCGTTGACGTGCATGCCGGATCCTGCACCCCCGTAAGAGCGTTGCACGACCCCGGGTTCCAATGTGAGCAGGGAGAGAGGGTTCCGCCCGTTGAGCGGCAGCGACTCGATGGCCTTCTGCTCAATGATATTGCCGATTCGGGCACTCGTGGTTTCCAGCTTTTCGTAACCGCCGATAACGCTGACCACCTCGTTCGTACCCCCCACCTGCAGGCGCACGTTCACCACCAAGGGATTGATCTGGAGCACGTTGCCCTTGTTCTCGGAGGTTTTGAAACCCGTGAGTTCTACCTTGACCGTATACGTCCCGAGAGGCAGGGACGGAAAGGAATACAGGCCCCCCTCGGAGGTGACCTGGGTGTACGTCACGCCCGTCGACTCGTTGATAATGGTCACGGTCGCGCCTGGGACCACGGCTCCCGAGGGGTCGGTGACGGTGCCGGTCACTCGCGATGTGCTTGTCTGGGCCAAGCCTGCCGCCGTCGCAAGGGCCAGCAGTGCCAGCAAAAAAATGCTCCAGCGCACGTTTCTGATCATAGTGATCTCCTTAGGACACAGACTCGCAGAAAAATGTCTTGCTTGACGATCCTCTGATATTCCGGAAGAACATAGCTTTCCGGAAACGATGTCTGCCGCTAGGTCAAGCCAGGGATTTGATGCTTAGCTAACTGACGTTTGCCAATTCCGCGCGTCGCGACATTTCCATAAGCCAGGATCGCGTTCCGCGGTTTTCGCCGGGATTCCAGAAGTCTCTGTTCGCCCTTCGCGATACAAATGAGGATATTCCCCAGGCAAAGTAATTCTGATCAAAGTCGGCAGGCAGAGTCAATCACAATTTATCCGGTCATTACCGGAGGGAGACCTCCCAGACCTTCGAACGGCGTGACGTGCCGCCGGGACCCGCTATCTCGAGTAAGGTGACAAAGTTTCCCGCCCGCTTGAACTCATGTATCGGATTCTGTTCCATCGAGGTCGCACCGTCACCGAAGCTCCAGCGCCAGCTGGTGATATTGCCTTGCGAGAGATCCTTGAATGCAACCAGCCGCCGGTCCATATCGACGACCTTGTAAGACCACTGAGCCTCGATGGCCTTGCGGAATTGAGGCTCCAGGGGCATGAGCCTGAACGCGCACAGCTCGGACGCGTTGCCGTACATCGTGTGTGTGCGGGAGAGATTCCAGAAGCTTCTCCTCTCGCTCTTCGGGTCGTCATAGTCAATGATCGCCCAGCAGAGGCCGATGATCTTGTTTTCCGAGAGCACCGATTCTACAGCGCGCTGCGGGCCTTCGGGACCGGCATAATCGAAGGGTGTGATCCAGAATTCGAGCGTCAGCCTTCCCCGCTCGCCCGGCTGGAAGGCATAACGGTATGCGGCATTTGCGTAAGGAAGTTCCTTGATCCAGGTGGCGGCGCTCCAGGCCATGCACCAATCCTTGTCCCGCGCAGGTGTGAAGATGTGGTAGTTCTGTGCGTGAATGCCGTGGATTGCCCAGTGACTCTCCTCCACGCTGATCCGGTCGTCCGGCGCGGCGCTCGAGGCGCCGACCTGCCGCGCGGTCCACAGCTCACGATGTCCCTTGTCAATCAGCGGCCCACCGGAAGCGTCGCCATCCACAACGATTTCGAACATGTCGTTGTGCAGCCCGGGATCGGAAAAGTCCCAGTAATTGTCGTACGCCTCATACAGAAAATACAGCCGGTTCAATCCCGCGACCCAACCGACCTTTACTGTGGCATCCATGTCTTGGATATCAGGCTGAGAGTGCCCGCCCTGATCATCCACAAGCTGGTTCATGCCGATGGCGTACTCACCCGGCACCAGGGTCCAGTCGTCAGTGTTGCCGTCGATGCGTGGGATCCTGTCGGCAGTGAACTGAAAGACCTTGAAGGTGACTTCCGGCCGCTCCACGGCGGGAGCGAAAAAAGCGCCGTTGAGTAACACGATCCCTGCAGCAATGCGGGAAAAAAAAGGTCTCATGGGGCATCCTCCTTGACTACGTGGGTATCGGGGAGAAAGAGATAGGGCTACCGGTCGCAAAAATCCTGATTCGCATATGGCGTCTTTTTCGCCCGCAGCACCGACGTGTCGGGCGCAGCATGGTGCTGTGTCCGCCGGGGATTTGTACTGCAGCCCTAAAGCCGGCGCCGGCCGGTGGTCGGTTTTGAGTTGTCCGTCAGTTGCCGGTCCTATTTGGCCACGGTGCTGACCAGGATGGGGGATGACAGTCCCTGGGCGAACCGGTCAACATAGTCTTTCCAGGCGGCAAAATCCGCGAACTGCCCTGCCTTGTCCCAGCAAAAACCCGCCCAGTAAGAAGCGACATTTTCGGCGTCCGCCTTTGAGAGCATCAACAGGTTCAAGGAATCTTCCGTTTGTCCGGTGAGTGTCTTCGGATCGACAATAATCGCCAGTCCTTGACTGCCCACGGCTTTCGCCATGGCTTCCCATTTGACCAGCCAGCCGCGACCGGCATTGAACTCCTTCACTTCGCCGGCTGCCTTCTTGAGGCCGATGCCGGTGATCAGGGACCTGGCGCCTCCCAGCGGCATGTAAAAGCTCTGGAAACGATCCAGGTTCTGTCCCGCATCCAGGCTGATGCGCTTCACCTCGGCCACCTGGCTTGCACCCGCACGGAACGGCTCATAGGTCAGCTCGAACATCACCCGGATCGGCCCGTTGGCCAGCACCCGCGACTGAACGAAGTTCTTCGACACCCAGAGCTTGTCCTCCGCCCATACCCCATTGCCGCCGCAGCCGCGACTGGGGCCCGCGGAGTAGAAATCGGCGCCTTCACCTGTGTCCGTGTGGTAGTTGTCAACCATGTACCAATCATTGACGACCAGGCGCGAGGTGCGTTTAGACCAGATGTCGACCGTGCTGCTGGTCAACGGCTCGCGCACCCAGGTTTCAAGAGCTTTGCCGTACATCCGGTGGGCAATTCGATCGTTTTCCCACACGAAATCATCGAAGCGCTCGCGCACGAAACGCCCGTATGCCTTGAACTGCTCCCTGGTGTACACCCATTTGCTGCCGACGGAGGCGGTGAAGCTCTTGGTTTCGCCGGGGGCGAAATCGGCCTGGAAGATCACTATGTCGGGTGTGTAATCGCCATCGGTGTCCACGGCCTGGCACAACATTTCTTTGCCCGCCGCGTCCTTGACATGGATCGTGGTCAGGTCTTTGGCTCCGAGGGCTGCCAGGTCCCTGGACGACAGTTCGATGGTCTGGCTGGGACGGGCTGTCTGAAGTTTGTTGACGGCGCTGACGGCCAACGTGGCGACCTGCGCCGAGACCGATGCCGGGAAGGCCGTGACAAGGGCGAGCATGAAGGTCTTTCCGATTTTAGGCATGAACGCGTCCTCCGGATATCCGCATTTCTAACCCGCCGGCGGCCGGGGCGCAAGAGAATTCCTAGCAGTGCGGTTTGTGATAGAATGAGATCATTCACGTTTCAGCAGGATCCAGGCTCTTCCCTGCCGGGAGTCTGGAAGAGCATTTCATCGTTCGACACGGGGAGGAGCCAATGGGAAAGATCAACTATGGACGTGTCCTGCTCGGAGGACTGGTTGCCGGAGTGATTATCAACATAAGTGAGTTCATCCTCAATGCCCAGATACTTATGAAGGACTGGGAAGAGGCAATGAAGGCCCTCAACAAGCCGGTGATGGGGAGTAGCGCGATCGCAATCATGGTCGTGCTTTGCATGTTCCTGGGAATCTTCGTGACTTGGGTGTACGCAGCTATCCGGCCCCGCTTTGCGCCCGGGCCCAAGACCGCGATCTGCGCGGGATTGACTGTTTGGGTTCTTGCCTATGCGTGGCCGTCTTTTTCCGGGATGGTCACGGATTTGTTTCCGGCCAGGCTTTTCGTGATCAGCATGATCTGGGGACTGTTTGAGGTCACGATCGCGGCAATCGCAGGAGCCTGGCTTTACAGAGAGGCCTGACCAGGGCCCGTTCATTCAGTATCGAGCGATTTACAGAGCGAGCGCCGTATGAAGCTCTTCGCCAAGGTCTGCGCAGCGATGGCTGTCCTCCCGATGCTGCTTGTAGTCTCTACAGCCCGGACACCGCGGCAGATGGAAAATCTGGGCCGCGGCCTGGTTGCCTTACATCAGGGCGGGGGAAGCGTATGGATCGGCTGGCGGATTTTGGGCACGGAACCCGGCGACATAGCGTTCAACCTCTATCGCCGGACCGGCAGCCGCTCCATGGCTAAGCTCAACAACGCGCTTCTTACCGGACCGACGTGTTTCCTGGACACAAGGGCCGATCTCACCAGGTCCAATTCCTATTACGTCCGGCCGGTCGTGAATGGGAGAGAGTTGAGGACCGGGGGTGCATTTACTTTGGCGGCGAATCCGCCGGCCCGGCAATATCTGTCCATACCACTCAAGACGCCCACAGGCTATACGCCCAATGATGCCTCTGCAGGCGACCTGGACGGCGACGGCGAGTACGAGATCGTCGTGCATCAGACCGGACAGGGCCGCGATAATGCGCAGGCCGGTATTACCGATCCCCCCATTCTGCAAGCGTACCGGCTGGACGGCACCTTCATGTGGGAGATCAATCTCGGCAAAAACATCCGTGAAGGCGCCCATTACACTCAGTTCATGGTCTATGACCTCGATGGGGACGGCTGCGCCGAGATAGTCTGCAAGACCGCGGACGGCACCGTGGACGGCAAAGGCCGGATCATCGGCGATCCCGCGGCGGATTACGTGATTCGGGAACAGAATGACAGGCTGGGCAGAATCCTCGAGGGCCCGGAATTTTTCACGGTCTTCGAGGGCCGGACGGGCACAGCGCTGGCCACGGCCGGCTACATCCCTCCCCGCGGCAACGTCGCCGACTGGGGCGACGATTACGGCAATCGCGTCGATCGTTTCCTTGCCGGCGTGGCCTATCTGGACGGCGAAAGGCCCAGCGTCGTGATGTGCCGCGGCTACTACACCCGCACTGTCCTGGCTGCCTGGAACTGGCGCAGCGGGGCGCTGACCAGGATCTGGACCTTCGACAGTGACGACGGCACGCCCGGCAACTATGCATACCGGGGACAAGGGAATCACCAGCTCAGCGTCGGAGACGTCGATAACGACGGCAAGGACGAGATCGTGTATGGGGCGTGCGTCATCGACCACGACGGCAAGGGGTTGTACACCACCGGCAGGGGTCACGGCGACGCCATGCACCTCTCCGACCTTGATCCGGACCGGCCCGGCCTGGAGGTGTTCCAGGTTCATGAGACTCCCTCAGACAGCGCTGCCGGCGACTTTCGCGACGCTGCTACCGGGGCGCTGATCTGGGGGCTGCCCGCCACCAGGGATGCGGGCAGGGGCATGGCTGCCAACATCGATCCGCGCTACAAAGGCTACCAGTGCTGGTCGTCCCCGAGTGACGGGTTGTACTCGTGCACGGGAGTGAAAATAACCGACCGGAAGCCGGCTTCCTGCAATTTCGCCGTCTGGTGGGATGGCGACCTGCTGCGTGAACTCCTGGATCGGAATATCATCAATAAATGGAATTGGGAGGACGGCACGGAAACCAATCTCCTGACCGCGGAGGGATGCGCCTCAAACAACGGCACCAAAGCGACGCCGGCCCTCAGCGCGGACCTGTTCGGCGACTGGCGCGAAGAGGTGATCTGGCGATCAGCGGATAACAGGGAACTGCGCGTCTACACGACGACGATCCCCACGCAGCATCGTTTCCCAACCCTGATGCATGACCCTCAGTACCGGCTGGCGATCGCCTGGCAGAATGTGGCCTACAACCAGCCGCCGCATCCCGGCTTCTATCTCGGTGAGGGCATGCAGGAGCCGGCGCTGCCGGCTATCAGGACGGCAGCGGCCAACCGCTGACGGGCACACCCCTTGGAAACCACGAAAGCAACGAAACCCACGAACCCTCTTTCGCGGAATCCGTGGTTGACGGCGGTGCGACCTGCCACACCCGGAAATTGTCGTAGGCAACCCGATCGACGCCCGCCATCGAACGCAGTCCGAAGCGCCCCGCACCCAGCGGATTCCCGGTGTCGTCCCATCGAATCGTGACCTTGCCGTTGACCTCAACTTCGATGTGCGCACCCACCTTGAGGACGCGCAGGCGGTGAGTCATGGCCGTCGGCCCTGTGGTAAAGCTCGGGCCTTCGGCGACCAGTTGGAAACCGGGATTTTTCCGGAGGCGATTCGAGACGCTCTCGGCCTCGGTGTTCCTGCTCCAGTACGAGTCCGTGTAGTTCGCGATAGCGCCGCTGTGATAGGCGACATAGTCGGCGCGGCGCGGCGGCAGCGAAAGATCGAACAGGTCCGTGCCGTCCTTCCCCGAGGCGCAGAAGAGCACGATTGTCAGCCCGTTGGCGGAGCCGCACGGGCTCATCTCCAGGTCCAGAAGAAAATCTCCCGGAAAGATCCGGCGGTTCCACACCACCATGTGGGACCGCCTGCCGGGCTCGACCATTTCAGGCCGGCCCTGTTCATCAAACCTGGCCGGTGCAACCCACAGTTTGCCGGCGCGTATGGCGACTCCGCCCCAGCCTTCGGCAATCCACTCCGCATCGGCGGCCGGCTTCCCTTTCCGGCGCCACGCGCCGTCTGTCGAGGGTTCAATAAAATCCTCCTCGAACGCGATCTTCTGCGGCTGGTCGAACCGGTTCTCGTAGACGCGCCGCAGCCGGTATCGAGTGAGGTCGAGAGGCTTTTCCGATGCGGGCCGAAGCGGTTCCTGCCTCGCTCCGGCGATCCCGAAGAGAGCAATACAGAAAAGGGCTGGTAACAGGACAGAAAAGAATCGAGGCGGCGTTCCGCGGTGACGCACGGCGTTTCCCTCCCGCACGGATTATAACGCCAAAAATGGGACAATCCCTCTTTTGGTATGGCGGCCTTCCGGGGAATTCGCACATAATATGGCTGTCACGGCCACGGAGGCACAGCATGAGCGCGCGCATCGGAATCATGTTGTTGGCGTTGTCGCTGACAGCAACGGGATTTGCCCAGGGCTTCTGGCAGAAGAAAGCGCCCGGCACGTGGACACCGCGGGAGTGTGAGTTGCTGTTCCTTGACTCACCGTGGGCCAAGAGCCGCACTATCGGCGATGTGCTGATTGAGGACCTCGAAAAGGCAGGATCGATCGAAGGGCGTGAGGGCCGTCCGTGGATCACATACACGGCGCGTTTCTGGTCCGCGCTTCCCGTGCGGCAGGCATTCGTCCGGCTGCGCCAGCTGTCCAAGGACTTCAGCTCCCTGCCCCCCGAGCAGCAGCGGAATGTGGGCGAGCGGAATGACCGCATTCTCGGGCTGGAATTTCCTGACCGGATCGTCCTCGCGGTGGATTATTCGACGAATGTCGACTCCTACAGGCGGGACCTGGCCCGTTACTGGCAGACCCGGCCCACCTCCGCATGGTCTATGGATACTTTCCTGAACACGGGCCGGGGCCGCATAGCGCCGCTCGATGTTCAGGTGCTCATGGGGGAAGGGGGCGTGTTTGCCCTTCATTTTCCCCGTTCGCTCGACGGGCAACCGGTCATCAGACCGGACGCCAAGAACATATCGCTCGAGATTGTCCATCCGGACATCGGCATGCTGCGGAGCGAACGCATGCTGTTCACCTTCAAGGTCAAGGATATGTCGGTGGCCGGCGCCGCCGTGTACTGACGGACATCGCACATGCCGTCTCCCAGGCGACGGGAAAAGGTTTGCTCCGCCAGAACCGGCTGCCCTATAATAGCCGGGAAATCTTTGCCCAGATCGATTCAGGATCCCGGTTGCGCCGTTTTTTGACGGGTAGAGGATTCATCGCCGTCAGCGCCCCTGTGCCGACGAGCATGGCGCTCCGAATGACGGGAGGGGATCGGAGATTGCCGGGCGCCGCCAGGCAGTGATACTTGTTGGCGCCGGGAATAATGCCGGCGTCGCCAGCGGTCAGTCTCGCATTGATCTTGACATGCGTTGATCACGGCCCTCTCCCCAGTTCCGCCGCCACGCTTGCCGGAAGAACCCGCATGCAGGAGGAATCTAATGAACAAGCGTTGCTGCGTAATTCTGTTTCTGATGCTGTGTGCCGCCGTGCCCCTGTGGTCACAGACCAACAAGGGGAGCATCAGCGGGACAGTCTTCGATCAGTCCGGCGCGGTACTGCCGGGAGCCACGGTAACCATTATCAATATCGGGACCGGCCACAAGACCGTCGTGGTGACCACAGACAAAGGAGTGTACACGATCCCCAATCTGGACCCGGTGGATTATCGCATTGAGGCGGATCTGGTCGGTTTCAAGAAGACCACGATCGACCGTGTCAAGGTCGACACCGCAACCCCGGTCACGGTGAACTTGACCATGCAGGTAGGCGCCCGGTCCGATGTGGTCCAGGTCACGGCCACCGTGCCTCTGGTCAACGCAGAATCCGGCACCGTTTCGCAGACGATTTCCGAACGGCAAATCACGGATGTTCCGTTGAACAACCGGAGCGCCCTGGACTTGGCGATGACCATTGCCAACGTCCACGGGGATGCAGGAAATGAAGATCCGGATCTGGCCTCGACCATTGCCACACCCGGCTTCAACCTGTTTGTCAACGGCGGCCGGGCCGGCAGCACGAACATCCTCGCCGACGGCGCCCGTAATACCGGCATCGGCCTGGCCCGCGCCGTGGTCACCTTCTCTCCCGATTCGGTTCAGGAATTCACTGTGATGACGTCGAATTTCTCCGCGGAGTACGGCCAGAGCGGCGGCGGCATCATCAATATCACCACCAAGTCGGGGACGAACCAGTTCCATGGTAATCTCAACTGGTACAACCGCAACCCGGTCTTTCAGGCAGGAACCTACACGACCTCGCCTACTGTCCGGCCGGTACGCAATCTCCGGCAGAACCAGTTCGGCGCCATTTTCCAGGGCCCCGTCTATGTACCGAAGGTCTTCGACGGCCGCAACAGGACCTTCTTTTTTGTGTCCTTTGAGCCCCGGTACTATTCCGAGAGCACGCCGAACGAGCCTTTGTTGCCGACAGAGGCGATGCGCAAGGGCGATTTCAGCAATCTCTTGAACGTCTCCGGCGCCCAGGCGCCGCGCGATGTGGCTGCCAGATTCCCGAACCTGACCACGACGGACGTCGTCATCTACAATCAGTTCTTGCTGCAGGGAGACAAGTTCCTGCGCCCACAGACGATGCCTACCGGCACGACCACGTTCCCGCAGTTTCCAAATAACGTGATTCCCTCATCCATGCTGGATCCGGTCGCGTTGAAAATTCAGGAGATGATCCCCAAGGCAGGGGAGTATTTCATCAGCAGCACCAACGCGCTGGCGAACTATTCCACCACGACCTTCATCAAGAACAAGGAAATCCGCCTAACCGCCAAGATCGATCATCAGCTCACCCAGGCCAATCGCCTCTCCGGACGATACACCCAGGTCCCGATCCGGGGGGATAAAGGATGCTGCGACTTCCAGATCGGAGTGAATGAGATCAATACCAGCGGGACGGACTACAGTTCCTCCAAACAGGTGCTGATCACCGATACCCACACCTGGCCCAAAATGATCAACGAACTCCGGCTGAATTACACGTTAGGCCGATTTTCTCGAAATATGCCCCCCATGTATGACATCTACACGGGCAGGAACTGGTCGACGGAACTCGGGCTGCCGAGCATCACTAAAGGAGGCCTGCCCTCGTTCGCCATGGGGGCATATTACATGGGTTTCTCCCAATCACAGCAGAATGAGAACCTCGAGCAGACCTACAATATCGCAAACAATTTCAGCTGGGTTCACAACAATATGAGCTGGAAATTCGGCGTGGATCTGGCGGATATGCGTCTCAAGACGGCTCCCATGTATGGCGGCCCGGGAGGCAGGTATGAGTTCAACCGCAACACCTCCTGGACCAACAGCGCCCTGACCAACGGCATAGGCGGCGCTCACTACGCCCAATTCCTGCTCGGTGTGCCGAACCTGGTGACGCTCCGGGATTCCCTGTTTACCTATTACTACCGCTGGAAGTCGGTAGCCGCCTTTGTCCAGAATGATTGGAAGGTCACGCCCAACTTCACGCTGAATCTCGGCATGCGCTACACGCTCCAGTATCCCCGTGAAGAGGAAAACAGCCTGCAGGCCGCTTATCTGCCGGAGCTTGCCAAGGAATACACGTTGGTGGCGCCCGTGACCCTGGCGAACGGGCATGTGGTCAACAAGGCTCTGGTTCCTCCCCTGGCCTTCGCCGGTTACGGCGGCCGGTCGAAATACCTTACGCCAGTGGATTACAACGGCTGGGAACCGCGTTTCGGCTTCGCCTGGGTTCCGCAGATCTTCGGCTGGAATGAGGCGGGCAAGCTTGTCATCCGGGGGGGCTACGGATTATCCCACGGCACGCTCACCGGTATGGACCGCAACGCCAACCCGGATTTCAGCGGCACAACGGGATTCAACGGCGACACCGGCGGCGTGGATGCCAGCATCGTGAACGTCGGCGGCATCAATTACAACACGATGATGCGGCTTTGCTGCAACAAGCCGGCCCTGGTTCCCAAATCCCCGGAGGAACGGCTGAAAATTCCCGCGGATGGCCTGCTCTACCTGGATAGCATCAACTACTACGGCGGCGCGCGCATGGTCAGCGGAAATTATCATGTTCCTTACGCCCAGAGCTTCAGCCTGCAGATTAATTACGAACTTCCCGCACAGAATGTCCTCGAGGTAGCTTACACCGGCTCCAAGGGAACTCACCTGTTCATGCCGCCGATCAATATCGCGCCCCGGTCGTATGACGTGGCAGAATCCTTCTTCCGCCTTGGGGTCAGCCCTGACACGCAGATCAACGATCCGCTGGGCCGCCTGCAGCCGAACGGGCAGGTGGTCCGCGTCAGTCAAGGCGATGTGGAATCGAAGTACCTCGGATTCGCATCTCTCAATGCGTACCTGGACTCCTCTTCCAACAGCATCCGCCACGGCGCCTACGTCAGCGTGCGGCGGCGCATGTCCAGAGGTCTGATGTTCACGGCGAATTACACCTTTGCCAAGTCCATCGACGACGCTTCGGACAGCGGCGGCGTGAGGTTCGTGGATTTCAACATCATCCGGTCCAACGGGCAGGTCATGGCAGGCGCCCCACGGTCCAACGACCGGTCGGTTTCGACCTTCGATGTCCGTCATGCTTTCAGCGGCACCTTCCTCTGGGATCTGCCGGTCGGCAGGGGCAGGCAGTTCCTGCCGAACATGGCAAGCTGGATGGATCACATCTTCGGCGGCTGGACGCTCAGCGGCTCCGGGAGGGCGCAGCAGGGCACGCCGCTGGTCGTGGTCATTCGGGACGGCAACCAGCTCGCGGCCGGCAACCTGCGCGCAATCCGGCCCAACCTGGTGCCGGGCGTATCGCTCAAAAATCCTCTGTGGAGCCGGCAATGCCCCATCGGCACGACCTGCGAACCCTGGTTCAATCCCGCAGCCTTCACGCGCCCGGTCAAAGGAGAGCTGGGCAACGCGCCGCGCACGATCGATGCCGCCCGCTGGCCGTCGATCTATCTGTTCGATCTGTCCGTGCAGAAGAACTGGCAGTTGCGGGAAGCGAAACGGCTGCAGCTGCGTGTGGATGCGATCAACGCGTTCAATCATCCCATCTTCCAGTTCGGCAGAGACAGTGACAACGGCGAGATCTTTGCGGCGCCCAGCGAGAACGTCATCAGCAACAACGAATATGACGCCTGGGTGAACTACTCGCCGAGCTCGCGCCCGGCAAGATCTTCGCCCGCAGGCGCTGCATTGCTGGCGCAGATCAATACCATGATCCGCGGCTACAACACCAATCCGGCGGGGCAAGCCGCCGCCATGGTGTTGCCCCGGGACTTCTTTGTAAAGCAGGTTCCGCAGGGCTTCCACTCCATGAATCTGAATTCCTTCGATATCACCACCATCGAGCAGTTAAAACTGTACCGGCTGAAGCAGGCGTACACTCCGGACCGTTGGGGCTACCTTGCGGTCACAAGGGGAGCCGGGTCGCTGGCTTCCCCCTACACACCGCGCTTCCTCCAGTTCGCGTTGAAGCTCTACTTCTAGCCTGCATCCACCCCGGCGGCGCACAGGACGCCGCCGGGGGATTCGGGACAGGCTGCACGACTCCCGAATTCATGTTGCCAGGAATCGAATTTATCCCGGCCGAATCGGGATTCGTGTAGCCTGTCCCCCGAATTGGTCACCGAGTTGTGGTAGAATCGCCGCACAATCGGTCGTGGCTCGAGTCAGCCTTATCAGGATCTCAGGTCCCGGCCTGGAAGCGGGCACGCAGCCGCAGTGTGCGGCTAATCCAGAGAGCTTAGCAGGCGCAGGAATTTCACCGCCGAATGCCGACTCGCGAGGAGGTCAACATGAATGCAACGGATAGCCAGTTTCCCGGTAACGCAATTCCAGTTCCGCAGGTCCCGCCGGCCACGCCGGTGATCACATCCCCCATGGTGGAATATCTCAAACAGACGAAACCCTGGGTGCGGTTCATTTCCATTTTGCTGTTCATCGGCACGGGTTTTCTAATTCTGGCAGGCCTGTTCATAACGGTGGGCGGCAGCTTTCTGAGCGAGCGCTTCGGCTCCGGGTTAGGCGGTATGCCGATCGCATTGATCGGCCTGCTCTATGCAGCGTTGGGCGTGCTTTATATCATCCCCGCCGTCTTTTTGTTCCGGTACGCGACCGGCATCCAGAAAGCCCTCACCGTGGATCTGATGAGCGGCATGGAAGATGCTCTCCGGAGCCAGAAGTCGTTCTGGCGTTTTGTGGGCATCCTGATGCTGATTCTCCTGATCCTCGAGGTCGTCGTGCTGGTGGTTGTCATTCTGGCATTTTTCCTCGCCAGCCCCGCGAGCTTCCGTCCCTAGGTGATCGCCGCCGCGGTCGAGGGGAGTCCGGTGGGCAGGCACTCGACGCGAGCAGGCCTGGCGCACAAACGCAGAGGGTGGAAATGGGGAAATCGCTTTTCCTGATGGCAGCGTTGTCCTGCGGTATGGCGTTGGCGCCGGCCGAGGTGCCGGCGGACCTGTTGATTCGAAACGGCGAGATCATCGACGGCAGCGGCAAAAAGGTCTTCCGGGCGGATCTCGCCATCCGGGACGGAGTGATTGTGGGGCTGGGCAACCTCTCCAGCCTTAAAGCCAAAGAGATCATTGACGCCGCAGGCCTGGTCGTCGCACCCGGATTCATCGATGCACACACCCATGCAGATGGCATTGAGCGGAACCCGCTGGCCGAGAATTTCATCCGCATGGGGGTGACTTCCGTGGTAGCGGGCAACTGCGGCGGCTCGACCCTGGAGGTGGCGCAGGAGTTTCAGCGGATCCGCGCGACCGGCATCGCCGTCAATTTCGCCACTCTGGTGGGCCACAACAGCGTCCGCCAGGCGGTCATGGGCAGCGAGCGCCGCGCGCCCACTGTAGAGGAACTCTCGAGGATGAAAGATCTGGTGGCGCGCGCCATGAAGGGAGGCGCCATCGGATTTTCTACCGGTCTGCAATATGTTCCCGGCGCCTATGCCGAAACCGGCGAGATTGTCGAGCTGGCCAGAGTCGCTGCCGCCCAAGGAGGCCTCTATGCAACCCATCTGCGCAACGAGGGGACTGAGATTGACAAGGCCGTGGCGGAGGCAATCCGGGTCGGGGAGTCGGCCCGCTGCCCTGTGCAGATCTCTCACCTGAAGATCGACAGCCCGAGCCAATGGGGGGCCAGCCAGAGAATTCTTGCGCTCATGGCCGAGGCGCGCCGGCGCGGTCTGGTCATTTACGCCGATCAGTACGCCTACGAGGCGGCAAGCGCGGGCCTCAGCATCCGCTTTCCGTCGTGGGTTCTGGAAGGGGGCCGCGAACAGATCGCCAGGCGTCTGAATGATCCGGCAACCTGGCAGGCGGTCAAGCGCGAGATGCTCGGTATGCTGGAGGAAAGGGGATTCCATGACCTTTCCTGGGCCGTCATCTCATCCTACAGGGCGGATCCGTCGCTGGAAGGGCTGTCAGTAAAGGACGTCGCACTGAAGCAGAAACGCGACGCCTCCGTCGATGCCCAGCTTGAGCTGGCGCGCGAGATCCTGCTCCGCGGCGGAGCGGGGATGGTGTATCACCTCATGTCGGCAGACGACATCATCCGGATCCTGCGGGATCCGCATGTGTCGGTCGGCTCCGACAGCGGCGTCCTGACCTTTGGTGAAGGCATGCCGCACCCGCGGGGCTACGGCAACAACCCGCGCATCCTGGGGCTTTATGTCAGGGAGAAGCGGGTGATCTCGCTGGAGGAAGCCGTTCGCAAGATGACCTCCCTGCCGGCAGAACAGTTCCGCTTCAACAAGCGCGGCCTGATCCGGAAGGGCTACGCCGCGGACCTGGTCCTGTTCCGCAAGGAGACGGTCGGCGATCGTGCCACGTACGGCAATCCTCATCAATACCCCGACGGCATCCCGATCGTGATCGTCAACGGCATGCCCGTTTTGCGCGACGGGAAGCTCACCGGCGCGCGTCCCGGGCAAATCCTGGCCTCCCCGGCAGGACGCTGAGGGTCGCCGCTCACGCGCCGGCCCCGCATCCTGCGATTCGGACCGGCTGCTGCCGCCGGTCAACTACGAGGGATCATGGCAAACCCGCCTCTGGAGCATCAAACGACCCGCATTCTGTCGCCGGGCAGATATTATCCGTGCGGCGCAACCCTCACGGACGACGGGGTCAATTTCGCTCTCTTCTCGCAAAACGCCGCGGCGGTGTTTCTCCTCCTCTTTGATGAACCTGACCGCCCTGCCACCGACGTCATTCAAATGCAGCATCAGACGAGGTACATCTGGCACTGCTTTGTCCATGGACTGAAGGCCGGACAACTCTATGCGTACAAAGTCCGCGGCGAGTACCAGCCGGCAACAGGATTGAGGTTCAACGAAAACAAGCTCCTGCTGGACCCCTATGCGGCGGCGATCACGGGAAAGTGCGTCAACGAGGATCATTTGCTCCTCGGATATGACGCGCACTCCACCCTCAAGGACATGTCTCTCGATCCTCGCGACAACACGCCGCAGATGCCCAAGTGCATCGTCGTGAACCACACCTTCGACTGGCAGGGGGACCGTCGCCTGGAAATGCCCCTGGAGCGGCTGATCATCTACGAAGTGCACGTCAAGGGTTTCACCGCCGACTCCTCCTCCGGCGTCGACAAGCCCGGAACCTACATGGGATTCGTCGAGAAGATTCCGCATCTCAAGGATCTGGGAGTCAATGCTGTTGAGCTTCTTCCGGTGCAGGAGTTTTATGTCGAGGACTTCCTGAGGGAGCGCGGGCAGACGAACTACTGGGGCTACAACACCATCGGCTTCTTTGCGCCGGAATCCTCTTACAGCACGCAATCACGGCCCGGATGCCAGATCGCCGAATTCAAGACTCTTGTGCGGGAACTGCACAAGGCCGGCATCGAAGTGATTCTCGATGTCGTGTACAACCACACCGCCGAAGGCAACGAGCTCGGATCCACGCTCAGTTTCCGCGGCATTGACAATCCGACCTACTACCTGCTGTCGGGGCCGCCGAACCAGTACCGGCGGTACTACATGAACTACACGGGCTGCGGCAACAGCATGAACCTGGCAAACACCCAGGTGATCAAGTTCGTCATGGACTCGCTGCGTTACTGGGTAGAGGTCATGCATGTGGACGGCTTCCGGTTCGACCTCGCGTCGGTGCTCGGGCGCGAAGGTCAGAACTTTGATCGATCGGCCGCCTTTTTCGATGCCATTTCCCAGGATCCCGTGCTCGGCACCGTCAAGCTGATCGCCGAACCCTGGGACCTCGGTACCTATCAGATCGGCAACTTTCCGATTGACTGGTCGGAGTGGAACGGGCGCTTCCGCGACACGGTACGCCGGTTCGAGCGGGCGGAGGGCGGGCAAATCTCAGAATTGGGGTGGCGGTTCTCCGGTTCCGCGGACCTATACGGTGATGACGGGCGTTCCGCCTACCACAGCATCAACTTCATCACGTGTCACGATGGTTTCACGCTGATGGACCTGGTTTCCTACGATGAGAAGCACAACGAGGCCAACGGGGAAAGCAACCTCGACGGCACCAACGACAATCATTCCTGGAACTGCGGTGCCGAAGGCATAACCGCCGATCCCGCTGTCCTGCAACTGCGGCGGCAGATGGTCAAAAACCATGCCTGCATCCTGCTGTTTTCCGCGGGCACGCCCATGCTGCTGGGCGGCGACGAGTTTCTCCGCACACAGCAGGGCAACAACAACGCCTATTGTCAGGACAACCGAATCAGCTGGTTTGACTGGCGGCTTGCAGAGCAGAACGCAGACATCCTGAGCTTTTTCACCAAGGCAATCTCGCTGACACACCGGTACCCCCTTTTGCAGCGGCGCAGATTCCTGCTGGGCAAGGACTTGGACAGCAACCGGATTACGGACATTACATGGTTTGACAACTGGCTGCAGCGCCCGGACTGGAATGACCCGAAGGTCCGGACGCTCAACCTGATGCTGGACGGGAGCGAAGAGCCGTCGGCACTGGAGGAGTATCTCCTCTTTATCATTTTCAATGCAGATCCGTTCCTGCAGCGCGTCAGCCTGCCGGTCATCGAGGGAAAACGCTGGTACCGGATAGTCGACACCAGCCTGCCGGCAGGCGCGGACTTCGTCGATCCGGGTGAGGAGATACTGCTCGAACCCCAGGACTCCTACCTGGCGAATGGACGCAGCACCGTCCTGCTGTTGGGCAGATAGGCGGCAGTCCCTGGATCGGAACAGTAATCCATGGACCTTTGGCGCACCCGGTGACGCATGAAAACGTTCGGGGTCGGTATCGGGGTCGGAATCGGGATCGTGCTGACGTGCGCTTCGATACCGATCCCGATCCCAACCCCGACAGTTGTGGCTAGCGTTCTATTTTCAAAGCAGGATCACGGCTGGTCCTCGCGCCGCAAGAACGATCCCTGAAGGTGTATAATCAGCAGTCACGGGGGCAGACAGGATCCCGAACGCAAGGAGACGGGCATGATTTCACGAAGATCTGTGCGCTGGATTTCCGGTTGTGCCGTGATGTCGGCTTTGATTGGGGCAGCCGCCTGGGCGCCGGCCCGCCAGAAGCCGTCGTCTCCGGCAGGGATGCCCGCCGCGGGCGCAACTGCGATCCGGCCTCCCGAGATGCGAATCCAGCGGCATACTCTGGCGAATGGCCTGCAGTTGCTCATGCTCGAGGACCATTCGGCGCCGGTACTCAACCTCCAGGTGTGGTATCACGTCGGATCCAAGGATGAGAAACCGGGCCGCACCGGTTTTGCCCACATTTTCGAGCACATGATGTTCAAGGGCTCCGCGCACGTGGGTCCGGACGAGCACTCGCGCATCGTGGAGGCCGCAGGAGGCTTTGACAACGCCTATACCAATGACGACGTCACCGTCTATTGGCAGACGTTCCCATCCAACTATCTCGAGCGCATGATCTGGCTGGAAGCCGACCGCATGGGCAGCCTGAATGTGGATGACGCCAACTTCAAATCGGAGCGCGAGGTGGTGAAGGAGGAGCGGCGGGTCGGGGTTGAGAATTCCCCCTATGGCCGTGTGTCGGAAGACCTGGCTGACGCCGCCTTCACGGTACATCCCTACAAGCACACCACGATCGGCAGCATGGAGGACTTGAATAAAGCCACTCTCCAGGACGTGCGCGAATTCCACGCCGCATTCTACCGCCCCGACAACGCTACCATGATTCTCGCGGGCGATTTTGTGCCCGCGCAGGCTACGGCATGGGTCGAGACGTATTTCTCCGGCATTCCCAAGCCGGCAACTCCCATACCGCGCGTCACGGTACAGGAACCGCCCCAGGGCGCGGAGCGGCGCGTCGTCAAATGGTACGGCACACAGTCGCCGCTGCCGGCGATCGTCGCCGGCTACCATATGCCCGCCGAGTTCACTCCGGACTCCTACCCGCTCATTCTCGCCTCCAACATCCTCTCCGGCGGCGAGAGCAGCCGACTCTTCCGAAAACTGGTGTACGAAGACCAGATGGCAGTGCAGGCCGCGGGCGTCGGCAATTTCACCGAACAGCCGAATCTTTTTTACGCTCTGGCACTCCTCAACCCCGGCAGGAGCATCGCGGCGGGTGAAAAGGCTCTGGAAGCGGTTCTGGAACAGATGAAGAGCCGACCGGTCGATCCCCGGGAGCTGGCAAAGGCCAAAAATCAGCAGATCTCAGCCGATATACTCGGCCGCCTGTCCGTACAGGAAAAGGCCGATGCCATCGGCCGTGCCGCGGTGGTCGGCCGGGATCCGAACCTCGTCAACGTTTCGCTCGAGAATTTCCTGCGTGCGACCGCCGCGGACATCCAACGGGTCGCACGTCAGTACTTTGACAAGTCTCAGCGCACGATTTTGTTGATCGAGCCGCCCAAACCGGCGGCCAAGTAGAAACGAGAGGGCCACTCATGCTGATCCAGGAATCCATGTCGCGAAAGCTAATCGGCATTCTGCTGCTTGGTGTTGTATCGATGTCGGCCTGCGGCAGGGCGGACCGGCCTCAGAACCAGACAGCGGCCGGCAGCGGCGGGCAGACGAAAGGCACGGGCATCGTGCCGCCGGGAATCGAGCTGGCCGGGCGGATGCCCGCGGCCGCCTCCCTGGTTCGCTACACGTTTCCCAAGGCCGCCACGCGCGTGCTCGAAAACGGCGTGCAGACTTTCGTCGTTGCCGACAGCGAACAGCCGATGGTAAGCGTGCGGCTCGTGCTCACCGGCGCCGGCTCCATCAACGATCCTGCCGGCAAACCGGGCGTGGCCAACCTGACGGCGGATCTGCTCACCCAGGGCACCGCCTCGCGTTCCGCCCAGCAGATCGCCGAAGCCATCGATTTCGTAGGCGGCACGCTCAGCGCCGGCGCCGACAAGGACGGCGCTTCCGTCTCCGTCAGTGTCGTGAAGAAAGATTTTGCGCTGGCAATGGACCTCCTTTCCGACATCCTTCTCCACCCCGCCTTCAGGAGGGAGGAAATGGAGCGACGGCGCCAGCAGGCGCTGTCCAATCTCGAGGTTGAATATTCCGACCCGGGCTATATCTCGGACGTTGTGCTGCAACGGGTTGTTTATGGAGCGCACCCGTACGGTCTTCCGGAGAGCGGCACACCCGCTTCGATCCGCAGTATCGGACGCGACGACCTCGTGCGCTTCTGGGAGGCGCATTTCGGGCCCGAACGGGCCCTGCTCGCTTTCGCGGGCGACATCACTCCCGAAGCGGCCTTCGCCGCGGCCGACAAATACCTGGGCATGGCTGCATGGCCCAGACGCGGAACCCAACTTGCCGCCCCGGCAGTTCCCGAGCCGACCCGGGGCATGCGCATCGTGTGCGTGGACAAGCCGGACGCCAACCAGAGCCAGATCCGTATCGGCCGGCTCGGCATCCCGCGTAATCATCCTGATCATTTGCCGCTGTACGTGACGAACCGGATTTTCGGAGGCGGATTCAATTCCCGCCTGTCGACCGAGGTCCGCCAGAAGAAGGGTCTGACCTACGGCGCCTATTCCAGTTTCAACAGTTACCTGCAAACCGGCGATTTTTCCGCTTCCACGTTCACGCGCACGGAGACTACCCTCGAGGCGGCCCGGCTGATGGTGGACCTGATCGCCAGGATGTCGACCGGGGAACTCGGCCCGGAGGAACTCAACTTCGCGCGCGACTACCTCGCCGGAGTTTTTCCCATCCAGTCGGAAACCAGCGGGCAGGTGGCCGGGAAGATCCTGGCCGTTGCCCAATACCATTTGCCTGCGGATTACAACGACACCTACCCGCAGAAGGTGCTGGCGGTTGGTCCGCCTCAGGTCCGCGAGATGGCCGGACGATACTTTGACGCCGCCAACCTCGTGCTGGTCTTCGTCGGCAATTTCAAGGCATTCCGCGAGGCGCTGCAGAAGGAGTTCCCCGCGGCCAAAATGGACGAGATTCCCTTTGCCAAGGTGAACCTGCTGGCGCCGAATCTGCGGCGGCCGTAAGCGGCAAGGGGCGCTGCCGATGCCAGGTTCATTGCCTGTTCTGGGATTTCACGCCATCGAGGAGCGGCCATCCGCCATCGCTTTTCCTCCGGATCTGTTCCGGCGCGCCTTGGCTTGGTTGCGGGAGCGCGGCTATCGGGCCGTGCCGTTGGCCACGGCCGTGGAATGTCTGCGTGAGCGTGTGCCCTTCCCGGATCGGGCTTTTGTTCTCACTTTCGATGACGGCTACCGGACCGTGTACCAGGAGGCATTCCCTTGCCTGCAGCAACAAGGCTGGGGAGCGACACTGTTTTTGACCGTGGGCACAACGAGTTCGCGATCCGCCCCCGGACACCTGCCGTCCATGGAGGGGAGATCCATGCTGAGCTGGCAGGAAGTCCGGGAGATGCAGCGTCACGGCATGGAAATCGGCGCCCACACCTTGACCCACCCCGATCTGACGCGTGTTTCCCGCGAGCGTGTGGAGGAAGAGGTGCGCGGCTCCAAGGAACAGATCGAAGAGATGCTGGGAACTCCGGCGGTGAGTTTCTGCTACCCGTACGGCTGCTGCAATGCGCGGAGCCGTGACGTGGTCCGGCAACACTTTTCGTCGGCCTGTTCGGGCCGGCTCGGTCTGATCACCCACAAAAGCGACCGGTACGCGCTCGAGCGGGTGGAGGCTTACTACCTGAACACCGACCGCCGGTTCCGCCTGATGACCACGGGCATGTTTCCCTGGTACCTCCGGATGCGCCGCATCCCGCGGCTGGTGGGACAGGCGATGCGACGAAGGCCGAACTGATGAATCAGCCGCTGCGTTTCTGCATGATCACGACCTTCTACCCGCCGGAACACTTCGGAGGGGACGGGAACCATGTTCACATCCTCTCCAATGAACTGGCCAGGCGCGGCCACCAGGTGGACGTCATTCATTGCGCCGATTCCTTCCGCCTGCTGACTGGACGCCGATCGTCCACCCGCGCGGCCAATCATCCGAACGTTACGGTGCACAGGCTCGAGAGCCCGTTGGGATTTCTGTCTCCGCTGGCCACCCATCAAACTGGATACCCGCTTTTCAAGGAAAGGAAAATCCGGCGCGTCCTGGAGAAGGGTTTTGATGTCATTCACTACCACAACATCTCGCTCGTGGGCGGGCCGAAGATCCTCGAATGGGGGAGCGGCATCAAGCTCTATACGATTCACGAATATTGGCTGCTGTGCCCCACCCATGTGCTGTTCCGGTTCAATCGCGCCCCCTGCAGGCATCGACGGTGCCTCGTTTGCAGCCTGGTCTGCAGGCGTCCGCCCCAGTTATGGCGCTATTCCAGCCTGATGAAATCCGCTTTGAAGTACGTGGATGTTTTCCTCAGCCCGTCAGGTTTCGGCCGGACCATTCACCACCAGATGGGGCTGAACCTGCCCATACGGCATTTGCCCCTCTTTCTGCCGTCCGGTTCGGCCTTACCTGAAAGCCCTGAGCCGGCCCGGGAATCGGCTGCGCCTTATTTTCTTTTTGTCGGGCGTCTGGAAAAGATCAAGGGCCTGCACACCATCATCCCTCACTTCCGCCATTACAGCCGCGCAGCTCTGTGGATCGCTGGCAATGGCGGTTTCGAGCGCAGGCTGGTGAAGATGGCCCAGGGGAGTCCGAACATCCGGTTCCTGGGATATCAATCAGGCCCGCAGCTGCAGTCCATGGTCCGGAATGCCGTGGCCGTCATTGTGCCGTCGGTGTGTTACGATCTTTCCCCTTTGGTGATTCTCGAGGCTTTTCGCGAGCGGACGCCCGTGATCGTCCGGAACATCGGGGGCATGCCGGAAATGGTCCTGGAAAGCGGCGGCGGGCTCATTTTCAGCGATGAACAGGAATTGATGGCGGCTGTGGACCGCTTGCTGGCGGACCGCGAACTCCGTGACGATCTGGGGGATCGCGGATTTCAGGCCTACCAGACCAACTGGACGGCGGATGTCTTCATTCGGCGCTACCTCGAAGTGATTTATCGCCTCGCCGCGCGCGGCGGACGGGG
>Ga0316620_10000096_pt1 | contig 34781 bp, 22 predicted proteins | sample OWC_Aug_M1_C1_D5_FD_207651 | JGI IMG/M metagenome (GOLD analysis project Ga0316620, IMG submission 207651) | Wetland soil microbial communities from Old Woman Creek delta, Ohio, United States - OWC_Aug_M1_C1_D5_B | ecosystem: Environmental > Terrestrial > Soil > Wetlands | place: USA: Ohio...
CGAGCGCTGCCACCGGGTGGCCCTGATGCACGCCGGCCGGCTGCTCGCCCTCGACACGGTCCCGGCCCTGAAGCGGATCTTCCCGGCCGGCTCGGTGGTCGAGGTCTCCTGCCCGCGACCGGCCGCCGCCATGGCCTTCCTCGGCCGGCAGGCCGAAGTGCTCGACGTCGCCCTGTTCGGGACCAGCCTCCACCTCGCGCTGGAGCGAGCCGAGCAGGGACCGCTGGTGCTGAAGCGCCTGGAGGCCGCCGGGTTCGTGCCGGTGGCGCTGGAGCCGATCGAGCCCTCGCTCGAGGACGTCTTCCTACGCGCGATCGCCGAGGCCGAGGCGGGGAGGGCGGCGTGATCCGCCGCACCCTGGCGATCGCGGTCAAGGAGCTCCTCCACCTGCGGCGGGACCTGCGGGTGGCCCTGACCCTGATCGGCATGCCGATGCTGCTCATCCTGATCTACGGCTACGCGCTCTCCTTCGACGTCGAGCACGTCCGGCTGGCGGTGGTCGACCGTGACGGAACGCGGCCGTCGCGGGAGGTCGCGCGCGCCTTCCTCGAGAGCGGCTACTTCGACCTGGTGGCGGCCCTGCACGACGTCCGCGCGCTCGACCGGTTGCTCGACAGCGGCCGCGTCCAGGCCGCGCTGGTGATCCCGGCGGGCTACGCCGCGGAGCTCGACGCCGGACGGCCCGCGACCCTCCAGCTCGTGCTCGACGGTTCGGACGCGCAGACCGCCAACACGGTGCTCGCCTACGCCCGCCAGATCGTCGCCTCGCTGTCGCCTCTGACGCGGGTCTCGAGCGGCGCCGGCCCGGTGGTCAGCGCGCCTCTGATCTGGTACAACCCCGACCTCACCTCGGCCAAGTTCCTGGTGCCCGGCCTGGTCGCGTTCATCCTCATGGTGACCTCGGTCATCGCCACCGCCCTGGCCGTGGTCCGGGAGAAGGAGCGCGGGACCATGGAGTCGCTGCGCGCCACCCCGCTTCAGGCGCTCGAGCTCTTGGTCGGCAAGACCCTCCCCTACCTGCTGCTGGCGTCGGTGGCGGCGGCCGGCTCGCTGGCCCTGGCCTGGGCCCTGTTCGACGTGCCGGTCCGCGGCTCGCTCCTCTGGCTGGCCGTGGTCACGGTCCTCTACCTGGCTGGCAGCCTCGGCTGGGGGGTGCTGATCTCGACCCTGGTCGAGACCCAGCAGGTGGCCTTCCAGGCCGGCCTGCTGACCTCGATGCTGCCGACCATGCTCCTGTCCGGCTTCGTCTTCCCGATCTCGTCGATGCCGGTCGCCCTGCAGTGGGTGACCAGGATCGTCCCCGCCCGCTACTACCTGGTCGCGCTGCGCGACATCGTGCTCAAGGGCGCCGGCCCCGAGATCTGGTGGGACCAGGCGGTGGCGTTGGTCATCTACGGCGTGGTCGTGCTGGGTCTGGCCACGGCCCGCACCATCCGGAGCCTGTGATGTCGACCCTCCTCGCCGTGGTGGTCAAGGAGCTGCTCCAGCTCCGGCGCGACCCCAAGATCCTGCCCATCCTGTTCATCGCGCCCGTCGTGCAGCTGATCATCCTCGGCTACGCGGCGACCACCGACATCCGCCGGGTCGAGCTGGCGGTATGCGACCTTGACCGCAGCGAGGCCAGCCGCGAGCTGGTCGAACGCTTCACCGGCTCGACCTACTTCCGCCTCACCGCCGCGGTCGACGCCCAGGACGCCCTCGACCAACTGCTGGCGGCAGGCGGGGCGCGCATCGCCCTGACCATCCCGGCCGGCTTCGGGGCCGAGCGCGCGAGCGGAAGGCCGGGCGCGGTCCAGGTTCTGGCTGACGGCACGGACGCGATGACCGGGACCGCCGGCCTCGGCTACGCCCTGGGCGTGCTGCGCGACGCCAACTCCGCCGCCGGCGTGCAGCCCCTGATCGAGCTGCGACCGCTGGTGCGCTACAACCCCGACCTCAAGAGCCGCCACTTCATGGTCCCCGCCGTGCTGGCTCTGATCATCATGGTCATGACCATGATGCTGACCGCGATGGCGGTGGTGCGGGAGACCGAGATCGGGACCATGGAGCAGCTCCTGGTCACCCCCCTCAAGCCCTACCAGCTGATCATCGGCAAGCTGGTGCCCTACGCCCTGGTCGGCCTGGTCGAGATGCTCAGCGCGCTGCTCGTGGCTCTGTACTGGTTCGAGGTGCCGCTGCGCGGGTCGTTCCTGGTCCTCGTCCTCCTGACCCTGCCTTTCATGCTCTGCACCCTGGGTCTGGGCCTGCTCATCTCAACCCTGTCGCGCACCCAGCAGCAGGCAATGATGCTCACCGCCTTCGTCTTCATGATGCCGCAGATCTACCTCTCCGGCTTCATCTTCCCGATCCAGAACATGCCGCGGGGCTTCCAGCTCGTCACCTACCTCGTCCCCCTGCGCTACTACGTGACCATCCTCCGCGGCGTGTTCCTCAAGGGCGTCGGCCTCGAGGTCCTGTGGCCCCAGACCCTGGCCCTGCTCGGTCTGGGCCTGGCGATCGTGGTCCTGGCCCGCCTGCGACTGCAGCGGCGGCTGGGGTGACGGTGAAGCACAGCAGTGGTGGCCCCCACGCGAGCCCACCGATGGTGCGCGTCCGGCAAGCGCTCGGGGTCACGCGTGCAGCGTGCCCGCTTTCGCAACCCGGCGCCGGCTGACACGTACTGCCCTCCAACCCTAGCCGGCAGGGAGCGCGGCCGGTAGAACGGTCGGAGGCTGATGATGCGGAATCTCCTGCTCCTCGTCGCTCGGTGTCTGCTCGCCGGCGTCCCGTTGCTGACCACCCCGGTCTGCGCCCAGCAGCAAGACCCGCCTCCAACCGTGGCGGTGCACGAGCTTCCGGGCTCGCTCCACAGGCTCGAGCTGAACGAGCAGACCAATATCGTCGTGTCAGCCGGCGAGGACGGCGTGTTGCTGGTGGACACCGGCTACGAACGCACGGCAGGGGTGGTGGCGGAGGCCCTGGCCCGGCTCGACGCGCGGCCGGTCAAGCTGATCGTCAACACCCACGGCGACGGCGATCACGTCGGCGGGAACGCGTCGCTCGGAAGCGAGGCGGTGATCCTCGCCCACTCGGCAGCCCGCGCCCTGATGAGCAGCTACTTCGCCCTGCCCCCGCGCGACCTGCGGGGCTTGCCCTCGGTGACGCTCGAGAAGCCGGTCACGATCCACTTCAACGGCGAGTCGATCCATCTCCTGCCGGTGCCCGGGGGGCACACGCCGGCCGACCTCGTCGTCCATTTCGCCGGCTCCGGCGTGGTCTGCCTGGGGGACCTCCTGCTCTCGGCCAGCTTGCCCTCGTCCGACCCTCGCCGTGGCGGGGACCCCCAGCTCCTGGCCAGGATCTTGCGCGACCTGATGCAGACTCTCCCGACCGACGTTGCCTTTGTCGCCGGGCACGGGCCTGCGATCGACCGCCAGCAGCTCGGGGTGTACGTCGAGCTGATCGAGAAGTCAGTGGCGGCGGTGCGGGCCGAGGTCATGGCGGGCGCTTCTCTCGACGAGATCCTCGAACATCGCCCGCTTGAGCCCTGGTCGAGCTTGGAGAGACCGGGGTTCCCCACCATCGAGGACTGGACCCGCGCGGTGCATGCCAGCCTCACCGGCACCACCCGCCCCTCGGTCTGCGCCCCGGTCACCGAGGTGCTGGTCAAGCAGGGCGCCGAGGCTGCGGTCTCCGAGTACCGCCGCCTGCGCCGCACAGCCGGCAATGAGTACGACTTCGGAGAGAACCAGCTCAACCTCCTCGGCTACCAGCTCCTCGGGCGCGGCAGGCTGGCCGAGGCGATCGCGATCCTCGAGCTCAACGTGGAGATGTTCCCGGATGCGTTCAACACGCACGACAGCCTGGGCGAGGCCTACCTGGCGGCAGGTCAGCGGGAGCGGGCCATCGCGGCCTACCGGCGTTCGGTCGAGCTCAACCCGGCGAACGCCAACGGTCTCGACGCGCTCCGTCGCCTCGAGGAAGAGTAGTCGGGGAGGCTCCTCAAGGGTGCCTGATTGGGTACCAGATTGGGTGCTTCATACATTCGATGATTCTTGTCTTGATTGCCGAGTAGACTCGTCTGAGAGCCTATGAGAATCACCGAATGCGCGATCCTCGCACGCTTACGCTAACAGAGTTGAGGATGCCTCTCCGATGAGACCGGTGGCGGTTGTCTGGGTTGGCCGTGCTTGCTGGTTGGTGGTGGGGACGACGTCGATGTTGCTCGGCGGACTGGTTCACCCTGCGTTTTTCCTGGTGACTGTGGCGACTCAGATCGCCATTCTCGCGTGGGAATTCAGACAGCGGTGCCCTGAATGCGGCGCCCGTCTGGTCAGGGGCGTCTTCCCGGTCACCAGCCCGTTGGAGACCAAGCAATGTCGGAATTGCCAGGCCAAGCTCTAGCATTGGGTGCCACCCGTCTCCCGCCCTGCTGGAACTCTCACCCGCGCCGGCCGTATCTCGATCCAGCGACTTTTCTGCCGGAGGTGGAGCATGAGGAAGAGCCTGCTTGTCGCTGCCGTTGCAGCGCTGATCCTTTGTGCCGTGGCTGTGCGCCCGTCGTTCGAGTCAGCACCGGTCGAAGCGAGCGACGGATCCTGCAACTTTCCCGGCCGGGCCGCATCGATGGGCTACCGGCCGTCCTTCCGTCCAGCTGCGTTCGCATCCAAGGTCGGCGCCCTCGACGCGGCAACCATGTACCTCATGGGCGCGGCCCATCTTCCGGGATACAACGACACCCTGTGGCGGACCAGCCTCGAGGTGTGCAACTTCGGCGGGCTGACCCAGGCCATCGAGCTGGCCTTCCTCGTCCGCGGACAGGGCAACCTCGATCCCGACAGCCTCGGGATCTCCCTGGCGCCCGGTTTGTGCTCCAGGTACCCGGATGTGGTCGAGGACGTCTTTGGTCTCGACCAGGCAGCCGGCGCACTACGTCTCACCACGACCGGCGAGGGCGTCGTCGCCATGGCCCGCACTTACAACGACACCCCGGACGGCACCTTCGGCTCTGGCTTCGAGGCGACGCCCCTCGGCGAGGCGTTCACCAGTGGTGAGAGCGCCGTCCTTGTCCATCTTACCGAGTCGGCGACCGACGACAGCGGCTTCCGAACCAATCTCGACCTCCTCAACGTCACGGACCAGGAGATCACGGTCGAGATCGGCCTTTACCCCTTCACCGGGACGCTGTACGGCACCCTCACCGCCACCCTGCAGCCATTCGAGTACGATCAGGTGTTCAGGGTCTTCCGCGAGGTCACCGAGGGCGAGGTCTGGGATGGCTACGCGATCGTGGAAACTACGACGGTCGACGGCGCCTTCATGACTGGTGCCTCGTTGATCGACAACCAGACCGGCGACACCACCGCCATCGCAGCCCTCGCGCCGCCCCCCGCAGCCCGCTGGCAGGAGGCGCAGAACATCGGCGAGGTGGTCAACTCCGCCGCCAACGACTGGTTCCCGACCTTGGCCCGGGATGGCTCGTTCATGATCTTCGTCTCGGAACGCCCCGGGGGTTACGGGGCCTGCGACCTCTACATCTCGCGGCGAGTCGGCGGCGAGTGGCAGCCCCCCGAGAACCTCGGCCCGAACGTCAACACCAGTGGCATGGACTCGGCCCCGTACCTGAGCGCCGACGACAGCACCCTCTACTTCACCTCGGACAGCGGCGCCAACGACGCCGAGCACCTCGACCTCTTCTACTGCTCGCTCGAGGACGGGGTCGCCGGAGAGCGAGTGAGCATGGGCGACGAGCTCAACACCGACTACATGGACTGCTGCCCGGTGATCTCCCCCGACGGGAACACGCTCTACATATGCTCGACCCGCCCCGGCGGCCAGGGCGGTGTTGACGTCTGGATGTCGCAGCGGGTCAACGGCACCTGGCAGGAGCCGACCAACCTCGGCTCGACCGTTAACTCGAGCGCCACCGACAGTCCGCGCTGGTTGGCCGACGACGGTGCCAGTCTGGTCATCCTGTCGACGCGCAGTGGAGGCTATGGCGCCTCGGACCTCTGGTACCTGGTCAAGGCTGGCAACGAGTGGTCGCGGCCGTACAACTTCGGCAGCTCGATCAACAGCACCGCCTACGAGCTGGGTCCGGGCTTCCTCGACAACGACGGCGCCATTGGTGGGCGGATATTCTTCGGCTCTGGCCGACCCGGTGGGTTCGGTGGCTGGGACATCTGGTACTCCGACTTCGGTTACGGGGCTGGCGCCGGCCGAGGCGCCCATCGCGGGCTCGTCACCGCCCTCAGTGACACGCTGAGGCGGGCCGACGCAGGAGCGGCCGCGCAGCCGGCCGCGGCCAAATCGTCGAAGCCTGCACCGCCCGCGACCTGCTGCGGGGGCAAGGGGCAGTGAACGGTAAACGGTAAAGGGTGCCGCGTTCGCACATTCGGTGATTCTTGGCAGAACGGGGCGACCGCCGGGTTCCGGTTCGCCTCGGGCCCGGGCCCGCACCGCCCGCGCAGTCCTCGGCCTCCTGCCCCGTCGCGGCAGATGGCGGGAACAACTCATAGCCCCGAGGGCCGTAGATCCACAGGAGCGGGACGTCGATGATGCGGCTGCCTGGCAACCGGCCTGTGCGATACTCGCCCCACCTGCACGCTCAGGGACGCACCATGGCAGCTCTAGACCCCAAGGATCAGGCGACGGCGGTGGTGGTCAGCCTCGAGTCTGGCCACGCGCCCGACCGCACGGCTGAGCTCTTCCCCCTGGTCTATGACGAGCTGCGCCGTCTGGCCGCCTCGTACATGGCCCGGGAGAGCCCCGGACACACCCTGCAGCCCACCTCCCTGGTCCACGAGGCCTACCTCAAGCTGATCGACCAGACACGGGTGAGCTGGAAAGGGCGGACCCACTTTTTCGCGGTCGGGGCACGCATCATGCGGCGCCTGCTCGTCGATCACGCGCGCGAGCACAAGGCGGCCAAACGCGGCGCCGGTTGGCGTCGGGTCAGCCTGTGCCACGCTATCGGGGCAGGGTCGGCACAGACGCTCGAGGCGGCGGAGCTCCTGGCCCTCGAGGTGGCCGTCGAGCGCCTAGCCGCCGTCGACGAGCGCGAGGCCCGCATCGTCACCCTGCGCTTCTACGGTGGGCTGACCGTGGAAGAGGTGGCCGAGGTCATCGGGGTCTCGAAGCGGACCGTTGAGGCCGACTGGCGCCACGCCCGGGCATGGCTCCTGCGTGAGCTCGCATCCGGGGAGGGCGCGTGAGCTCCGAGCGCCACGCCCGCGCCAAGGAGATCTTCCTGGCCGCCTGTGACCGCACCGCCGACGAGCGGATGGCCTTCCTCAAGCAGGCGTGCGGCGACGACCCGGGGCTACAGCACGAGGTGGCGGAGCTGCTCGCCTTCGACCCAGGAGAGGACCGGACCGACGCCTCACGCCCCGAGCTCCCGGGGACGGTCGCAGGCTACACCTTTGTCCGACGCCTCGGAGAGGGCGGCATGGGCGAGGTGTGGCAGGCCGAGCAGCAACAGCCGGTGCGGCGGATGGTCGCGGTCAAGCTCATCAAGTGGGGCATGGACACCAAGGAGGTGATTGCGCGTTTCGACGGCGAGCGCCAGGCCCTAGCGCTCATGAACCACCCCAACATCGCCCAGGTCTACGAGGCCGGCTCGACAGCCGAGGGCCGGCCCTTCTTCGCCATGGAGCTGGTGCAAGGCCTGCCCATCACCGACTACTGCGACCTCGAGCGGCTGACCACCGACGAGCGGCTCGCGCTCTTCGCCGAGGTCTGCGACGGGCTCCAGCACGCCCACCAGAAGGGCGTCATCCACCGCGACATCAAGCCCTCCAACCTGCTCGTCCCGCTCGAGCAGGGCCGCCCGGTACCCAAGATCATCGACTTCGGCGTGGCCAAGGCCACGGCCCAGAGGCTCACCGAGCGCACCCTGTTCACCGAGCTCGGCCAGTGGATCGGGACACCGGAGTACATGAGCCCCGAGCAGGCCGAGCTGAGTGCGATGGACGTGGACACACGCAGCGACGTCTACTCCCTGGGGGTTGTTCTCTACGAGCTCCTGGTGGGGGCCCTCCCCTTCGACTCCCAGGAGTTGCGCCAGGCCGGATTCGATGAGATGCGGCGGCACATCCGCGAGGTCGAGCCACAGCGCCCCAGCACCCGGGTCAGCAGCCTCGGCGACAGGTCGCGCGCGGCCGCTCAGCTGCGTTGCACCGAACCCTCGACCCTGATCCGCCAGCTGCGCGGGGACCTCGACTGGATCGTGATGCGGGCGCTCGACAAGGACCGCGCCCGGCGCTACGGCTCGCCCGCCGAGCTGGCCGCCGACATCCAGCGCCACCTGCACGACGAGCCGGTGCTGGCGAGCCCGCCGCGCACGCTCTACCGGCTCGGCAAGTTCGTCCGCCGCCACCGCCTGGGCGTGTCCGCGGCGGTGGTCGTGGCGCTGGCCCTGGTGGGCGGCATCGCCGGCACCAGCGTCGGTTTCATCCGCGCCCGCCACCAGGCCGAGGCCGCGCGCCGCGCTTCGGACCTGCTGGTGGGCATGTTCGACGCCATGAACCCGAGCTCGATGCTCGGCGGCGCCACCTCGGTGGACGCCCTGCTCGAGTACGGGGTGGAGCGGATCGACCGCGACCTCGAGGGCCAGCCCGAGATGCAGGCTCGCCTCAAGGACACCCTCGGCCGAGCCTATTCCGCGCGGGGTCAGCTCGACCGCGCTGACGCCATGTTCTCCGACGTCCTCGCGCTCACCCGGCAACGCTTCGGCGACGACCACCCGATGGTCGCCGTGGGCCTCGAAGGGCTGGGCTGGTCGAGCTTCAACCGCGGCGACTACGAGCAGGCGCGGCAGCGCTTCGAGGAGGCCCTACGGATTCGCAGGCGCGTCTTGGGTGAGCGCCACGCGAGCGTGGGCACGACCCTCGCCAACCTGAGCTTCACCCTCTTCCGTCTCGGTCAGCACGAGCGCGCCGGCGAGCTCATCGATCAGGCCCTCGAGATTCTCGAGCTCGGATACGGGCCACGCTCGAGCCAGCTCGCCGACGCGCTCTTCTTCAAGCAGGTCTTCCTCCACGAGGAGTGGCGCTACGGGGAGGCGATCGAGGTCTGCCAGCGCGTCCTCGCCATCCGCGAGGAGATCTTCGGCCCGGTCTACGTAGGCGGGGGCTGGGCCCTGCACGACCTCGGGCTGCTCCACGTCCACGCCGGCGATGCTGCGGCCGGCCGGGCCCTGCTCGAGCGCTCGCTCGAGGTGCAGACCCGGGCCGTGGGCGCCGACCACTGGGCGACCTCCTACCCGCTCGATCGGCTGGCCGAGCTCGACTCCCTGGAGGGTCATCTCGAGCGCGCCAGCTCCAGGTTCCAGCAGGCGCTGGCGATCCGCAGCACGGCTATGGGTGAGGCTCATCCCGAGGTCGCCCTGCTGACGGTCCGCTACGGCCAGCACCTGTGCCGTGCCGGCCAGCCCCAGCGCGCCGTGGAGGCCCTCCGGCGCGCTCTCCAACTGCTCGAAACCAGCCTCGGGAGCGACCACCCCCAGGTCGCGCACACCCTCAACATTCTTGGCGGTCACTACGCCGACGTGGGCGATCTGGACACGGCTGCCGACTACTGCCTGAGGTCGCTCGAGCTGCGGCGGCGTGTCCTCCCGCCCGACCACCCGGCGGTGGGCGCCTCCCTCTACAATCTCGCCTGCATCGCCGCCCTCCGGGGACAGCGCGAGCAGGCCCTTGACCGTCTCGAGGAAGCCCTGGCGACCACCTGGGCCAGCTCCCTCGTCTTTCGGGACCCCGACCTCGACGGCCTGCGCGGCGATCCCCGCTTCGAAGCGATCCTCGATGAGGTTCGCCATCGCCTGTGAGGCGGCGCGAGCAGCAGCCAGTCCTCAGTGCATCGCCGGGATGGTGGTCGGGTCGTTGCTCGCGTTGTCGATCACCGAGGCGTAGGCCAGGACCCCCTCCCCGACCTCGACAGCTAGGGTGGCATAGCCGGCAGTCAGGTCGCTGTGCCCGGCGAGGCTGGCAAAGGGCTGGTTGAGCTGGATCCGGGCCCCAGCATCGAGGCTCACGACCTCGCTCGCGAGCTCGGCACCGCCGGCGTCGTAGAGCCGCAGGCGCAGGCTGGCCGCAGCCTCGCCGCCGTTGACCAGACCGATGTTGCTGCGAAAGACCTCGTCCTGGCGCAGCTGCGGCAGCCACAGTACCTGGCCAACAGAGGCCAAGGCGGTGGTGGCCACACCGTCCAGGTACTGGCCGTAAGTTCCCTGACCGTCGTCGTCGTAGGTCCGGGAGCTGGCAATAACCGCGGCGTCAGATTCGAGCTCGAGCCAGCCGCTGCCGCCTGAGCCCCACCAGCTGACGACGTCGACCAGGACCGCCTGGGCACCGTCAGCGAGCTCCACTGTCCGGCTCGCGGCGCTGCCGTCGTCGCCGTGGAAGGTCACGGTCACCACTGCGCTTTCGCCACTCAGGTTGAGCAGGCCGAGGTCGGTGCGCCACACGCTGTCGTGTGCCCCCTCGCTGTGGGCTGCGGCGGCGACCAAGAGCCGGGTCGCCCCGGCAGGGCTCTTCATCGGGATGGTGGTCGGGTCGTTGGTGGCATTGTCGACCACCGAGGCGTAGGCCATGACCTCGCGCCCGAACAACACCGTGAGCACCGCGTAGCCGGAGGCCTCGTCGCTGCACCCGCCGCGCTCGAGGAAAGGCCGGTTGAGCTGCACGGTCTGTCTCGGCGGCACTGTCTGGTCAAAGGCCACAACCTCGCTCCCGTCACCGTTGAAGAGCTCGACCCGGATCACGGCCGGCCGCAGCCACGGGTTGAGGATGCCGATGTTGGAGCGGAAGCTCGCGTCCTCGCGCAGCTGCATGAGCACGGCCTGGTCCCCGCTCGAGAGGCCGCAGGTCGCGCAGCGCGCCTCCAGGTACTGGCCATAGGTGCTGAGCCCGTCCTCGGAGTAGGTGCGGGAGGACAGCCACATGGGCTCGGACGAGGCGATCCACAGGGGTGACAAGCCGACCTCGCCGAGCTCGGCCATGACGTCGGACACGGCCCGCATCTCGCCCGCGGCGAGCTCGAGCTCGAGGCTCCTCCAGCCGCTCTCGGTGGGCAGGCTGAGTCGCACTTCATTGCTCAGGGTCGAGCGGTTGACCACGGCCAGATCGCTGCGCCAGACACTGCCCTGGGCGCCATCGGCATGGGCGACGACCGGGATCCAAGCGCTCGTCGGAGCCGAGTCGACCGGTCCACTGGCGATGCCGACCTCCGACCACAGGTCATGGTCGGGCCAGGTCTCGATTCGCGGCAGATCGTCGAGATTCTCGACCACGGGGTCCTTGCTGCACAGCCACACCAGGACCACACCCTGCGAGTTCCAGACCGCGAAGCCTTCCGCTCCTGGTCCGGCGCCCATGTGGCCGTACAGGACCTCGCCGTCATCGGGATCGCTGAGCCATCCCACAGTGTGGTCCGTCAAATCCATGAAGCCCTCGCCATGCCAACCGCGGCCGTAGTCGATCGCCTGCGAGATGGGAAAGGGCAGCTCGAGCATGTGACCGAGGGTCTCCTGGTCGAGCAGGCCGCTGGCGTCGTCGCTGTCGAACAGGGCGGACAGCACGCGGGCGAGATCGGGCGCGGCCATCACCTGGGAGCCACCAGCAAAGAGGTTCTCCTGGTCAACCCTGTAGGGGTCGCCCTGGACCAGGCCCTCATAGACTGTCTCGCCCGGCGCCAGCTCCTCCTCGAGTGTGCGGCCGAGGCGGGCCCGGCTCACACCGACCCTGCGGTACACGTTGTCGAGCACCAGCTCGACGAAGTCGCGGCTGCTGGCCCGCTCGGCCAGCAGCTCGAGGAGCAAGTAGTCGAAGTTGCCGAAGGCCCAGCTGGTTCCGGGGTCGAACTGCATCGGCTGGCCGGCCATGAAGGTGACGATCTCGTCGCGGGTCGGCGGCGTCTCGGTGCCTAGCGCCCCGGCGATCGTCTCCTCCTGGTACACCATAGGATCGAACCCACTCTCGTTCCTGTCCCAGCCCGCGGTGTGGGTCAGCAGGTGGTCGACGGTCACTTGGGCGAGCCGTGGGTCCGCCTCTTGGCCCGGAGGCGACTCCATGCCCAGGGTGGCGGCGACTGGGGTGTCGTAGCTGAGGTGGCCCTCCTCGATGAGCTGGTGGACAGCGATCGAGGTGATGGCGTCGGAGATGGAGCTGATGCGAAACGTCGTCGTGGGCTCGATCTGCTCTGCGTCAGCCTCGTCCCAGGTGTAGCCGTGGGCCAGGACCAGGCGGCCGTCCTTGACCAGGGCGATCTGGCTGGTATGGATGTCGTGCTCGACCATGAGGTTCTCGATCATGTCGTCGATGGCGGCCAGCTCAGGCACCGCCCGCCCGCTGACCCGGAACACCCTCCGGTCGGTCACGGCCGGGATGACCCGGTCGATGATCACCCCCTCGATCGCGCGCACGTGCGCGCTAGCCTGCTGCTCGTCGATGCCCGAGGTGTTCGAGTGGACGGCGACGACCAGGTTCAGGGCCGGCACGCAGAACACGAGCTGGCCGCCCCAGCCGATAGCGGTGTGGACGGGATAGCCGCGAGCCGTCCCCAGCCACCACAGCCAGCCGTAGCCCATGTCGAGCAACGCTCCCGAGTCGCCGAGACCGTGCACGTCGGCATACGTCGAGCGGTTGACCCAGTAGTTGGACACGATCTGCTGGCCGTCATAGCGGCCGCGGTCGAGGAAGGTGATGCCCAGCTTGGCCATGTCCTCGGTGTGAAGAAAGAGGTCGTGGCCGCCGTTGTTGTAGCCGCCACAGGTGCGCCACAGGTAATCGGTGATCCCGAGCGGACCGAACAGGACCTCCACCGCGAACTCCTCGGTGCTCATACCGGTGGCCTCGGTCAGGATCACTGACAGGAGGTGGCTGGAGGCGGTGTCGTAGTTGAAGACCGTGCCGGGCGGCGTGGCTAGAGGCCGGTCGAGAGCGTAGGCTAGCGGGTCGTCACTGTACAGCCACTCGACCACCTGGGCTGCCTCATCCCAGGCAAAGCCCGAGGTCATGTTGAGCAGGTGCTGGATCCGGATCTCGTGCTTGGCCGGATCGGCGGGGACGTACTCGGCCGGCAGGTAGTCGACCATGCGAGCCCACGGGCCATCGATGTAGCCGCGCTCGATGGCGATGCCGATCAGGGTCGAGGTCACGCTCTTCGTCACCGACCGTGACTGGAAGGGGATCCCGGCCGGCAGGATCCAGTGGTCCTCGCCGAGGACATGGCCGTCGCGGACAACGACGAAGCTGAGGACATAGCCGAGGTCGCCGGCTGCGGCGATGGCGTCGGCCAGAGCCGCCGAGTCGACCCCGTGGTCCTCGGGATCATCGCGCGGCAGGGGGTTGGTGATCTGTGCGTTCGCGGCCGTGATCACGGCCAAGATCGCGACCGCCACCAGCGTGGCGACCCGCCGAGCTCTGGCACGGATCGGGCACTCATGGCTGCTCGTCACTGACGGACACGGCTGTTGCATCGGCCACCTCCCGAATCGAGCATGACGCGCCTCACCCGCAACGCGGATTCGGTGTGGAAAGTCCGCAGCTCAGCACGCCGCCGGCGAGCGAGGAGTGCCTTCAGGATCTTGGGAAGTTGAAGAACGCCGGGAAGTGTTCTTGCCGGTGCTTTGGCAACGACTTCCTAACTCCCTAAAGGTCGAGAGCGGTGTCACGTGTCACAAAGCTCACAATGTTGACCTCAGTGAGCACTGCCGATGAGGCCCCCTCCCTACCTGAGCCAGCCAGTGCCGCAATCCCGAGGGTGGTACCTGTCATCACCCCTTGGCGCGGTACTTCGCCCCACGCTTGTCGCCGATTCGCTCGACGTCCCCGGTGGTCACGAGCGCCGCGATCGCCGCCTGCCAGACGGAGCTGGGCAGGCGGGAGCCGGCGACGATCGCCGCCTTACCGTGCCAGCCGGGGTGGGTGCGCAGGAAGGTCAGCACCGCCTCGGTCGCTTGTTGGGCACCGTAGGGCGTCGCGGCCACCTCCGCCACTCGGCCCGGCGGGGTCGGCGCGGCAACCGGCTCAGCGACGTCGACCCATGGCGCAAGCCAGCGGCGCACCGGCGGGATGGTCTTCCGCAGGTGGGCGGGCGGGACGTGGTCGTCGTGCTGCAACCGACCAAGCACGATCGCCGGGTGCCGGTCGATGCTGGCCGCGAATGACTCGATGCTCGCCTTCGAGAAGAACGGCGTGACGCGCGCCACGAAAGCGGCCAGCTGCTCGTCGGGCACCAGGCGCTCCGCGGCCGCGTGGTCCGCGGCACCTTCGTCGGCGTCGCCCGCGGGCGCGGCATCCAGGTCCTCGAGGCGGCCCCCGGAGTGACCCTGGAGGAGGTGCTCGAGCTCGTGCAGGAGGGTGAACCAGAAGCTGTCCAGACGGTCGTACCGCAGAGTGAGCGCCACGATTGGCCCGGCCTCGTCGAGCAGCAGGGCGCCGTCGAGAGAGGTGCCGGGAAGGTGAGGAACGATGACCAGCCGGACCCCGAGACCGGCGAGCAGGCGCGGCAGCTCGGCGATCCTATCCTCCCGCGCGGTGAGCGCAAGGACGCCGGCCATGCCGGCCTGCAACCGGGCGCGGTCGAATGGCCGTGCGGTGACGCGCGCCGCGAGCTGCTCCACCCGGCGCACCCACGCCAGCAGCGCGCCCTGGTCGGGCGACTTGGTGGCTGTCCGGCGGGCCGCGAGGGTGAGCCCGACAGGCTCGTCGAGCGACGCGACGCCCAGGAGGCGCTTCACCTCCTGCTCGAGATCGGCAGCGTCGTCCACGTCGGAGATCCAGCCGCGACGGCGCAGCTCGCGGACCGGTACCAGCGAGTAGAGCCGGCTGCGACGTTCGACCAGGTCGTCACCCGCCGAGCGGGCGGCCAACGCCAGGCGGTACCGCGTCTCCAGGTTCAGCCACAGCTCGGGCGACGTCCCGAACGCCTTGCCCAGGGCGAGCGCGGTCTCCGGGGTGATCTGCTTGCGCCCCTGAACGATCTCCGAGAGCGCCTGCTCCGGCCGGTCGAGAATCGCGGCCAGGTCCTTCTGGCTCCAGCCGCGCGCCTCGAGCTCGCGCTTCAGGATGCGTCCCGGCGCCACCGGCCGCGCGGAAACCAGCTTTCGGCTCATGTCTTCCCTCCCACAGGCGAGCCTGCCGAGCTACCCACAGTGGTAGTCCTCAATCTCCTCGACGAGCACCAGCACATCCTCGTCCTCCTTCACCAGCTGCACGACAAGGCGGAAGCCACCGTGCAATCGGAGTGAGCGCTGATGCCGGCGTTTCCCTTTCAGCTTCTCGAAGTGCAGGTGCTTCAACGCCCGCAGGTCTCGCTCGTCAACCGCGCTGTCGATGGTCGCGATGACGTCAACGAATGCCTCGACAACCTCCGGTGGGTATCGCTGCGCGCCGCGCTCCTCGGTGTACAACCTCTCCAGCCGCGAGCTCGAGAACCTGAAACGCAACATCACCTCCTCGAGACGAGCGCGTGGACCTGCGCGTGCACCTCCTCCTCAGCCAGGGTGAATATGGGTGCCGCAGGCGATAAAGTCAAGTCATCCATTCCGCCAAGGGGTGAATATGGCTTAGAAATCGCTCTGCCAGCGCCGCGCGCGGAGACACCGGAAGAGCGCGAGCGCGGCGGAATCGGCCGGAGGGCCGGTGGGAGTCAACGCCGGGCGCGCTTTCCCGGTCGCGAAGCTGACGTCAATCCCCAGCTCGCGGACCGTTGGCCTTCGTTGGGCCTGGTCAGACGATTCCGACGATCCTGACATCAGTGCCACGAATCGTGCCCGTCACGCAATCCCGCTCTTGCGGCTCTCAGACGGGAGCATCGGTGCCGGGCATGACGAGATGACGAGGTTGGCCCAGTGAATCGCTGCTGCCCCGGAAAGCGCTGTGTCCTGTGGCTGCAGCATGGGTGGCTTGAGCAGGTCGGCAGGTCGCCTCAGGGGACTGGCCGCTCGCGGTGTCGAAGACCAGCTCGCCCCCCCTTTGGCAGGGTTGCCGGGGTGGCGTCGAGGTCGAGCCACCCATCGACCTCTCATGCCTGGGGTCACGCCGTTCGCCCAGGCATGCGGTGCCAAGGAGAGCTTCGAGCGGGAGCGCCTCGAGCGCTGGTTCGGCGGGTAGCGCCAGGGTGATGAACGGCCCCCCAGGCGGCAGCGGTCGGGCACCGGCTCCGCACGCAGCGTCGAGAGCTCAGCTACCTCCAGTCGCCAACCAGCTCGAAGGCAGCCCAGAAGAAGGGGTGTGCGGTCTCGCCCTCGCCGTGGATTGCCGCCAGCTGGGCTTGGCGGAGAGCCTCGTCCTTGGGCATTCTGCTTCTGAGGTTGGAGTAGAAGCCGAGCATGAGCTCGGCCGTGCTCGCGTCAGCGACGTTCCACAGCGAAGCCAGCACGCTCCTCGCCCCGGCGTACTGGAAGGCGCGGGTCAGGCCCAGAATCCCCTCGCCGGCGACCTCCCGGCCGAGCGCCGTCTCGCACGCCGACAGGGTCACCAGGTCGGCGTCGAGCCGCACCTGCTCGAACACCTCCCACGCCTGCAGGAGCCCGTTCTCCGCACCGGCCTGCTTCGGGATGGCCAGGACCAGAGCCGAGGACAGCGGTCGGCGCTCGTCGGTCATGCCATGGGCGGCGAAGTGGACGACCGAAACGGTCGTGCCCACCGTCTTGGCGCGCTCCTCGGTGGCGTCCTCGCCCAGCCAGGTCGTGGTCCGCCCGGGGAACAGCCGCGCCAACCCCTCCACCTCTGCCCTCGAGTGGGGCAGCGGCGGCAGCGAGAGCGACGCCACCTGTATCCCTGCCGCCGGGCAGGCGGGGTCGCCGAAGGCGGCCACGGTGAGCTCGCGCTCTGCCCGCCGTCGGTTCCGCAGCTGGGCGAGCACGGTGGCCGAGGCGGTCACCGACAGCGGGACCGCCTCGACCAGATGGCGCTCGTCCCGATTGGGGTCGAGGAGCGCCGCGAACGGCAGGAGGTGGAGCGGCCCGTCGGGAGCGACGATCAGCCGTGAGCACGCTGCCAGCTCCTCGGCGCCGGGCGCGATGAGGCTGGCGGTCAGCGACCGCGCCGCCGCCGCGAGCGCCTCCCGGCTCGATCGGCTCCGCTACACGAGCTCGCGAAAGCGCGCCACCTCCTCGCGCAGCTCCTGCTCGCCGACCTCAAGGTGGTGCACCGAGAAGCTGTCGCGGCCGACAACGAAGAGGTGGCCCGAGCCGTGACCGAGCGAGTACTCGAACAGAAGGCAGCCGGGGTCGAGCGCCTGCTGAGCCGCGGCGAGGTCGAGCGGCTCGGGGTAGCGCAGCTCGGCCAGCCGCGGCGAGGCGGCCCGCACCCGGGCCCGGATCTCGTCCTGACGCTGGCGGACGGCGTCGAGCTCGGCCAGCAGTCGCACTCGCCCCTCCTCATCCGCCCCCGGCAGTCCGACCAGGGCGGCCACGGTGCGGTCGTGGTCGGCGTTGGCCTGCCGCCGCTCGCGCTCGAGCTCGGGCGGCACGTCACGGTCGACGATGTCGCGCTCGGCGAGTATCGCCAGGAGGGCCCGCGCCCGGGCGCCCTCGACGACGGCGAACGCCTCCTCGATCGAGCCCTCCTCGACAAGCAGGTCGATCAGCTCGCGGTAGGCGTCGAGGCAGCGTGAACGGAAGCCGCTCAGGTGCTCGGGCATGCCCCCCAGCCTTCGCTGCTGCGCCTCGAGCGACGCCACGGACCGGCGCAGGGCGTCGAGGGCCTCGCGCCGGCGGCCGCCGTCGCGCAGCACGCGGGCGAGCCGCTTCAGGGTGTCGGCCTCGGCCTCGGTCTCCGGCGCGAGCCGTTCCTGGATCGCCAGCGCGCGGCGCAGCTGCCGCTCGGCCGCGTCCAGCTCGCCGCGGTCGGCGGCCAGCTCGCCCAGGTTGGCCAGGTTCTCGGCCTCGTTCAGGCTGCCGGGAGCGTGGCGATGATTGATCTCCAACGCCCGGCGGTTGCACTCCTCTGCGGTCTCGAGCTCGCCCCGCTCCCGGGCGACGAGCGCAATCTCGTTCAGGCTTCTCGCCACGTCGAGGCTGCCCGGTGCCAACCGCTCCCGGATCTCGAGAGCCTTGGAGTAGTTGGCCTCGGCCTGCTCGAGGTCGCCGCGCAGCCAGGCGGTGACGCCCAGGTTGCTGTGGGAGATCGCCGCCTCCGAGCCGTTGGGGGCGAGCCGCTCGGCGATCGCCAACGCTCGCCGGTGATCGCTTTCCGCCGCGTCCAGGTCGCCCCGCATCCAGGCCACGGTGCCGAGGTTGTTGAGCCCGTTTGCCATCGCGAGGCTGTCCGGAAGCAGACGCTGCTTGACGTCGAGAGCGCGTTGGAGGCGCTCCTGCGCCGCCGCCAGGTCGCCGCGGTCACGCGCCACCATGGCGAGGTTGTTCAGGTTCGCGGCCACGGCGAGCCCGTCCGGGGCGAGGCGCTGCTGGATGGCGAGCGCCCGAAGGTAGTAGCTCTCGGCGGTGCCCGCGTCGCCGCGGCTCCAGGCCACGGCGCCGAGGTTGGTGAGACTCGACGCGGTGTGGAGGCTCCCCGGGTCCTGCTTCTCCTGGATCGCGAGCGCGCGGCCAAGATGGGCCTCGGCCGCTTCCAGGTCGCTCTGGTCCCTGGCCACCAGGGCGAGATTGCTCAAGGTCCCCGCGACCGCCAGACTGCCCGGAGCGAGACGCTCCCGGATCTCCAGCGCCCGCATGAGATGCCGCCTGGCGGCGTCGAGGTCGCCAAGGTCGCGGGTGATGGCGGCCAGGTTGTTGAGGCCGAGCGCAGCGGCCAGGCTATCGTCGGCGCTGCCCTCGGCGACGGTGGCAAAGGAGGCCGCGGCCTCCTCGAGGCGGTTGGCCCTGCGCGCCACGTGGCCGTGATGCAGATGAACCCATGCCGCGACCTCCTCCGCCTGCGCGACCGCCTCGGCCCACAGCGCGTCGGCCCCGGCCCCGGCCAGCTCGGCGGCTTCCGCCAGCAACCAGGCGCGCACCGTTGGCCGCGGCTCCTCTCGTGCCAGGGCGCGCAGGCGATCGACCCCCTCACCGCCTGCGGCGAGCGCGGCGGCGAGCTCCTGGTCCGCTTCGAGCGAGGGACGCGTCTTGAGCTCCCACTGGCCCTCGGCGAGCCGGAACGTGACCGGCTGATCTCCGCGCTGGCCGTCGAGGGTGACGACCCCGCGGGGCGACTCCTCCGCGCTCAGCCGGTCGAGGTCGTACGGCGACGTGAGCTCATCCCCGGCAGCGCCCCGGCGCCAGCGCCGCAGAACGTCACCCGGCGCCATCCCGGCTCTGGCCGCGAGGCCGCTATCGCCGACCCAGGTGACCACGAGCCCCCGCGGCACGTCGCCCTCCGGAGTCGAGGCACAGCCGGCCAGCCCCGCGAGACAGAGGGCCAGGCCGAGCCCGGTGGCCTTCATCTCCTCACCTCCGCACCGCGCCGCGTGGTGGCCCGCGGCTGCCTCGACCGCGGGACAGTGGCTGCATGGCGTCACGCGTCGGCGTGATTGTACAGTCGGCCGCCCCCTCTGACGCCCATCGCACACCGATGGGCGCCACCCTTTGCATTCTTGCATCTCGTGGCGAGGGCGTTCTGGAGAGCGGGGGATTCCGCGAATGATGCACTGTCGACGACGGTCCTGCTGTGCCCGGGGCCGCCAATGCCGCGATGCCAAGGGTGGCACCTGTCAATGGCTGCGCCCGGGCGGCGCGGCAGGCGAGCTGCGAGGTGGCGCAGGCGCGACGCGCGCGCTCCCAGGGCACCGATGTCTGCCTCTGGGGGCGTCGGTCGCCGCCGGCGGCTGGCGACAGCCACGCCGCGGTCAGCGTGAGGGGCGGCGCGGAGGAGGCCGGACGCCGCTACTTGAAGACCACCTTCGCGTCGGGTGACTCGGTGAAGGTCTCCTCCCGCTGCGCACCCCAAGCCCCGTCCTTGAGGTAGCTGGTCCGGGCCTGTAGGCGACTGTCGGGGAGCAGACGCCAGGAGCTGCGCACCTGGGTGATCCCGCCAACGCTGCGGTTGGGGGTCTCGAGGGCGTCGAAGCCGGCCTCGGACGGGGTGATCGTCCCGGAAGTGTGGAGGCCGGCGGTGGTGAAGTAGAAGAAGACGATCTCCTGGCGCAGGTCGTCGCAGTAGAGCAACGCCTCGCCGCCGTAGTCGCCGTCGTTGACCGAGTGCAGCATCCGCACCGCCCGGCCGTTGAGGGCACGCTCCCAGAACTGGACGTGCTGCCTCGGGCTCTCGCCCTGGGTCACCGAGCAGAACGTCTTGCCGACCAGCGGGGCGAGCGCGGCGAGCTGGTCGACCAGCGGCGGATCGGCGGCGGCCGCGCGGCTGAGCAGGCTGAGGGCGAGGGCGAGGGGGGCGAGGTAATTCGAGATCATGAGCTTCCTCCTCGACACGGGGCGGTTCGGAGCGTTGACCGCAGCGATCGGCTCCTCAGGACAACCGCGGGACCTCGCCTTCCGTATTCCACTCCACCCGCGGCCCGGGCGCCGCACCGAGGGTCGTCGGGCTCGTCGAACCAGACAACCGAAGCGAGGCGGCGCTCTTGCGGCAGCGCGGGCAGAGGGATGCTGTCAGCCGAAAGGGCTCTGCTACCATCTCCGGCCATGGCCGAGCTCGAGGTCATCCTGAGCCGGGTGAGCGACGTGGTGTGGGGCATACCGCTGCTGGTCCTGCTCTTTGGCACCCACCTGTTCCTCACCTTCCGGCTGCGGATCGTCCAGCGCTACCTGCCGCTCGCGATCCGGTTGTCGTTCTCGCGCAAGCGGGAGGGGGTGGGCGACGTCAGCCACTTCGGCGCCCTCACCACCGCTCTCGCCGCCACCATCGGCACCGGCAACATCGTCGGCGTGGCCACAGCGGTCGCGGCCGGCGGGCCGGGCGCGGTGCTGTGGATGTGGCTGACCGGGGTCTTCGGCGTGGCCACCAAGTACGCCGAGGCGGTGCTGTCGGTGAAGTACCGTGTCGTCACTGCGAAGGGCACGATGGCCGGCGGCCCGATGTACGTGCTCGAGCGCGGGATGAAGGCGCGCTGGCTGGGGGTGATCTTCGCCGCCCTGACCGCGGTCGCGGCCTTCGGCATCGGCTGCTCGGTGCAAGCCAACTCGATCTCCAGCCTGGTCAAGGAGCACTTCGGCGTGTCGCCGTGGTGGACCGGCGCCGTGCTGACGGTGCTGACCGCGGTGGTGATCCTCGGCGGCATCAAGTCGATCGCCCGCGTCTGCGAGGCGCTGGTGCCGTTCATGGCCGTGTTCTACGTCGTCGGCTGCGCGTTTCTGCTGGTCACGAACCTGGAGGCGGTTCCCGCCACGATCAGGCTCATCGTCTCCTCGGCCTTCACCGGCCAGGCGGCAGTGGGCGGCTTTCTCGGCGCCGGCGTGGCGCAGGCGATCCGCTACGGCATCGCGCGTGGCCTCTTCTCCAACGAGTCCGGCCTGGGCAGCGCGCCGATCGTGGCCGCGGCCGCGCAGACCAAGAACCCGGTCCGCCAGGCGCTGGTGTCGTCGACCGGCACCTTCTGGGACACGGTGGTGGTATGCGCCATGACGGGGCTGGTGCTGGTCAACTCGGGGGCATGGCAACGTGGGCTCGATGGCGCCGCTCTGACCAACGCCGCCTTCACCGACATCCCGATCGTGGGGCCGCTGGTGCTGACCGTTGGCCTGCTGACCTTCGTCTTCTCCACCATCCTCGGCTGGTCCTACTACGGTGAGAAGGCGGCCGAGTACCTGCTCGGGCCCCGGGTGATTCTGCCCTACCGCGTCCTCTGGGTGGCCATGGTCATGGTCGGCTCGGTGGTCACCCTGAAGGCGGTCTGGGCCTTCGCCGATATCGCCAACGGGCTGATGGCGGTACCGAACCTGATCTCCCTGATCGCCCTCTCCGGGGTGATCGCCGAGGAGACCCGGCGCTACCTGTGGAGCGGTAATCTCGACGCCGACGGGGACCAGCTCGAACGAACCTGACGAGCCCGTGCCAGCAGCCAACTCGAGCGGAGACGAGCGCAGGAGCAGTCTCCTGGAACCGTCGCCACCGGCCCGGGCAGGCTGATCGGTGCCCGCACCTGGGGCGGGCCGCCGCCCTTTGAGGGCCAGGCCCAGCCCTCTCAGGTTGCTCGGAGGGTGAGCGGCCTCGCGTGCTCTCGGCACAACGCTCTGGGAGCCATGCTGCCAGGATCGTCAGAGCCGTTGGCCACTCATCCGCCCTGCGCCGCCCGGGCGGCGGGGTCACCGCCCGCGCGACCGCCCGGCGCCCTGCTGGCGCGCGGTCTCGTAGATGAAGACCGCGGCGGCGGATGCCGCGTTGAGCGAGTCGACTCCCGCCGGCATCGGGATGCGGACCACGCGGCGGCAGGCCGAGAGGACCGTCGGGCGCACCCCCAGCCCCTCGTGGCCGACCACCAGGCAGACGTCGCCGGAGAGGTCGGCCTGGTCCACCGCGGTCGTGCCGTGCGGGCTGGTGGCGACGGCCGCCACCCCGCACCGCTCGAGCCTCTCGAGGGTGGCGACGAGGCCCGCGACCTCGACCACCGGCAGCGCCAGCACGGCCCCCATCGAGCTGCGCACGGCGCGGCGCAGCCAGGGGCTGGCCGCGGTCTCCCCGACCACCACCGCCGCTGCCGCGAAGGCCGCGGCCGAGCGCACGATGGCGCCGACGTTCTCGGGGTTGGTGACTCCGTCGAGGGCGACCACGAGGCGGGGGGGTCGCGCCGCTTCGAGGACGGCGTCGAGCTCCGGCGCCGCGGGCACGCGGCCGACCGCCATCACCCCCTGGTGGAGCCTGAAGCCGACGATCTTGGCGAGCACGCCTTCGGGCGCCACCAGGGCCAGCGGCCGCTGCGCCCGGACGGCGAGCTCGGGCTCGAGCTCGGCCAGCCAGCGCGGCGAGACGAGGACCGACACCACCTCGAGCGGGCTGGCCAGCAGGCGGCGGACCACCGGAGCCCCCTCGGCGACGAAAATCGCCGCCTGCCGGTGCTCGAGCGGCCGGCGCAGGGTCCGGTACGGCGCCAGCTCCGGCGCATCCAGGCTCTCGACCGCGACCGCTCCGCCCACCGGCACCATTGTGGCAGAGCCGGGCCGGCTCCGGGAAACACGAGTGGTTCCGCCTCGCTCACGCCGCGCAACCCCTCCAGGTTTCCCACAGCTCCCCAGCCCTACGACGACGAGATCTACCCCTCAACCCCTTGACTTCCTATAGAGGCACGGGCGCGACGCGGTCACTACGAATAAGCCCGTGCCAGGAGAGACCTCCCTGACTCTGTGCGGTAGATTCGCCATCAGAGGGGCCGAGCTTGCCGAGACGACGCCGGGAGAGGGTCGACGGCGGTCTCCACCGCGGGCCCGAGCAGGAGCATGGGAGCTTCGTTCTTGTCCTCGACGCCCGCGACCGGGCGATGGCGATGGCGGTGAGAGAGCGACTCGTCGAGCTGCGGTCTCGCGAGGTGGAACGTCACGGAAGGTCCTTCCCGCGCTGAGCGTGTCCCCTTATAGTGTCTGTCAGGACATAGGGGGTGCGGTCATGAGCTTGGCGAAGGTCATCAACCCGTTGGCGGCTCTCCTGGTTGTCGCGTCGGCGCTCCCGGCGGGCGCGGACGACAGCGTCGGGCCGACGGTCGCGAGTCTCAAGGCCCGCGCCGAGGCCCCACTCGAGCCAGCGGCCGAGCGGCCCGACCTGCTCGAAATGGCGGTCCCCGACCGCCTCTTCTACATGCTCGCCGCCGACCATGTCCGCTGCGTGCGGTCGATCGCCGACGTCACCGGCGACGGGCGCGACGAGGTCATCGTCGGCATCGACGAGTCGCAGGCCGACAACATCTTCTGCCTCGACGGCGCGAGCTCGGGCCAGGCGACCGTGGTCTGGTCCCAGCTCCCGATCAGCGGCGCCTCGAACGGCTCGCCTTACGGCGACGACTCGATCGTCCCGATCTCAGACCCGGACGGCAACGGATACCAGAACTTCCTGCTCGGCACGGCCTGGGGCGGGCGATCGGCCCACAACCTGGACGGCCTGGCCGGCGCCATCCTGTGGACCTACGACACCTACACGACCCCGGAGTCGGGCTGGGTCTACTCCCTCGCGGAGCTCAACGACATCACCGGCGACGGGGTGCCCGAGGCGGTCTTCGGGGCCGGGTCCTACTACGACAGCGTGACCATGCTCGACGGCGCCTCCAGCGGAGCCGCCACCGTGGTCTGGAGCTACTACGCGGGCGACGCGGTCTACACCGTCCGCAACATCGGGGACGTCAACGGCGACGGCGACGACGACGTGCTGGCCGCCGTCGGCGAAGACATCGACCGCCTGATCTGCCTGGACGGCGGCACGACCAACCCCTCCGGCCACCTGCTGTGGTCGTACAACCCCAGCGCCAGCGTGTACGCCGGCGGCGTGCTCCCGGACATCAGCGGCGACGGCATCGACGAGGGTTTGGCGGTGCTGTGGACCACCGCCGGAAGCGCGGTCCGCTGCGTCAACGGCGCCACCGGCGCCTTCATCTGGGCGAGCACGCAGGTCCCCGACTACGGGATGGCGGTCGACATCCTCGAGGACGTCACCGGCGACGGCGAGGCCGAGGTCGTGGTCAGCTCGTGGGAGAACGCGGTGATCGTCCTCAACGGCCTGACCGGCGGCCTGGTCTGGAAGACCACCGTGGGCACGCTCAACGGCGGCGACGTGTGGACCGCGCGCGCCATCGACGACCTCAACGGCGACGGCTTCCAGGACGTGGTCGCCGGCTCGTTCGACACCTACGCCTACGCGATGGACGGCACCGACGGCGCCGTGCTCTGGAGCTACCCGACCAACTACCGCGTGTACAGCGTCTACCCGGTGGGCGACCTCAACGCGGACGGCAGGCCCGAGGTCGTGGTCGGCAACCAGAACCTGGCCGGGTCCCCGCTCGAGGTCGTCCACGTGCTCGACGGCGGGGTCGTGCCGGCCACCCCAGACTTCACCCTCGGCGTGACCCTTGACCAGGTGGAGATCTGCGCCGGAAGCGACGCCGAGTACACCGTGCAGGTAGGATCGATCAGCGGGTTCGCCAACGACGTGACGTTGGCCGCGAGCGGCCACCCGCCCGGCTCGACCGCCGTCTTTGCGCCGAACCCGGTCACGCCGCCCGGCACCAGCCTGCTGACCATCGGCAACACCGGGGGCGCGGCGGGCGGCAGCTACCCGGTCACGATCAGCGGCACCGCGACCGGCAGCCCGGGCCACACCGTCGACGTCACCCTGGACGTGGTCGTGCCGGCGCCGCCGCCCACTCTGACCGCCCCGCCTGATGACGCAGTCCGCCAGCCGCCCCGGCCGACTTTCCAGTGGACCACCGCGGCAGGGGCTGTGAGCTACTGGCTGGAGGTCGACGACGACCCGGCGTTCGCCAGCCCGGCGATCGACGAGACCGGGATTGTCGCTACCAGCTTCACACCGGCGAGCGACCTCGCGCCGGAGACCACCTACCTGTGGCGGGTGACCTCGGAGAACCAGTGCGGTCCCGGCGTCGCCTCGACCGTGTTCTCGTTCACGACCGAGAGCGTGCCGCTGTTCGCGGACGGTTTCGAGTCCGGCGACACCTCGGCCTGGTCCTTCACCATGCCCTGAGCCTGGCGTTTCGCTTGGGGGGCATGACCTCGGTGCCAGAGCAGGTGCCTGGGCCGACGTTCTTGGCATTCTCCGCGGTACACCGACAGGAATACCGAGAGCTCGGCCCAGGCGCCCACCGCTCGCTCGGCGTACTGCTGAGTACGCCTCACTCGCTCGCGCCGCGCCTACGCCGCGTCTCACGGCGCCTCACGACCCTGAAAGAGCGCCGGGTTTGCACATTCGGTGACTTGGTGAAGCATGGGCGGGGCGCTTGCTGATGCCGAGATTCCCCCATCAGTGCCACACGGGTGCCTAGTTCAGTCACAGCGAGCTCCGGGATGCGCGCGGCGCGTCCAACTCGGAGCCGTGCCGCAGCGTCCCGCCCTCCAATCGACCGGCCTCTCATCACAGCTTGATCGGGACAGTGCTGCACGCGCTCCGAGTCGCGTTCAGGCATGGGACTGGCGCGACCAGGCATGGCGCGCGGCCGTCGTCGGACGCACAATGAGGGGTGCTCCAAGGAACCGGGTCAACCAAGGAGGATGCCATGCCCATGTCCTATCGTCTTCGCGATCTGCTCGACGGCTCCCCGCTCACGCTGACGCTGGTTGGTGTGTCCCTGTTCGCCCTGCTCGTGGCCGGGTCGGCGGCGGCCGATCCCCCGAGCGGCGGGCTGGTCGGCTACTGGGCCTTCGACGGCAACCTGGAGGACGCCAGCGGCCTCGGCAATCACGCCGAGGACCACGGCGCAGCCTTTGCCCCGGACCGCTTCGGCCTACCCGACCATGCTCTCCAGGTCACGCCTGGCTACGTGACCGTGCCCGACGACCCCTCGCTGGCGCTGAGCGACGGCTTCACCGTCGCCCTCTGGCTCCGCCAGGACGCCATCGACAGCGCGTTCAACTGCTTCATGGGAAAGGACTACCAGATTGCCTTCGCGGTCGGCATCAGCTCCGGCGGCAGCGGCGACTGCCCTGACCCGCTGGTGCAACGCTCGATGGTGGTCTACGTCGGTCACCAGACTGAGTGGTTCCCCGACTCCAACTTCAGCTGCGGCACCGTGGAGTGGCTGCACGTCGCCGTGACCTTTGACGCCGCGATCGACGAGATGACGCTTTACGTCAACGGGGAGCTGGTCGAAACCCGTACCCAAGGCGGCACCCTCGGGGCCTCGACCGCCCCCCTCGGTATCGGCCGCGACGGTCAATGGGGCGACAACTTCACCGGTCTGCTCGACGACGTCTGCCTCTACAACCGGGCGCTGAGCGCGAGCGAGGTGGAGGCGCTCTACACCGGCGAGGTCGTGTCCCCCTCGGTCGAGAACCCGGGAGCGTACGCCCAGGCCGTGGCTGCCTCGGCCCACGCCGACGGCATCAACCAGACCCTGTGGCTGACCGACCTCGTCCTCCACAACCGAGGCGCCAGCGTCGCCACATGCGACCTCTTCTTCCTCGCCACCGCCACCGACAACACTAGCGCCGCGCCCTACCGGGTGACGGTGCCCGCCGACGCGTCGGTCCGCCTCGCCGACGTGGTCTCCGAGCTCTTCGGTCGGGACGGGGAGACCGGCGCCATCCTGGTCGGCGCCAACCTGCCCCTGATCGTCTCGTCGCGCACGTACAATGACTCGAGCTCCGGGACTTTCGGTCAGCACATCGGCGGGGAGGTGACCAGCGCCGCCTGGGGGGGGGATGCGGACCTGCCAAGGCTGGTCCAGCTCGCCCACTCCCCGGACCCCGGCACAGGCTTCCGGACCAACCTCGGCGCGGTCAACCTCTCCGGTTCCGAGCTGACCCTCGACGTCGAGCTCGACCGCGGGGACGGCGAGCCGCTGGGCACGATCCAGCTCGTGGTCCCGCCCTACGGCCACCTCCAGTACTCGAACGTGTTCGCCGCGCACACCACCGACGAGCTCAAGAGCGCCTTCGCCCGGGTGGTCTCGGCCACTGCGGACGCGCGCTACCTGGTCTACGCCTCGGTGGTCGACAACCGCTCCGGCGACCCGGTCTTCATCCCGGGGGAGTGACGGGGCGGCCGGACCACGGCGAGGCACGCTGGAGGGCAGTGACGGGTCCCGGCGTCGCCTCGACCGTGTTCTCGTTCACGACCGAGAGCGTGCCGCTGTTCGCGGACGGGTTCGAGTCCGGCGACACCTCGGCCTGGTCCTTCACCATGCCCTGAGCCTGGCATTTCGATCGGGGGTCTCTTGCTCGGGCGGTCGGCCGCGCTCACCGGGTCACCCTGGTCGTTCGCCGCGCGCACCTCATGATGGGGCTCTCGAAGCTCTGCTCCTGGTCGGGCGCCGGAAGTCGGCCGGCGCCAGCGCGTGCCAGGTCAGACGAACCCGAGAGCCTCGGCCCGTAGGACGGCGATGCAAGGTGAGCGGCACGCGCTCCGAGTCGCGTTCAGGCATGAGGTTGTCGCGTCCGGGCATGGCGCGCGGCCGTCGTCCGACCGACAATAGGCCCGTACATCCAGCTGCGTGACGTCAGCCAAGGAGGATGTCATGGTCGAGCCCTGTCGCCTTCGTAGCTTGCTCGAGGTCTTCCCGCTCGTGGTGCGCGTGATGTGTGTGTCCCTGTTCACCCTGCTCGTGGCCGGGTCGACGGCGGCCGATCCCCCGACCGGCGGGCTGGTCGGCTACTGGGCGTTCGACGGCAACCTGGAGGATGCCAGCAGCTTCGGCAACCACGCCGAGGACCACGGCGCGGCCTTTGCCCCGGACCGCTTTGGCCGCCCCGGTCTCGCCCTCCAGGTCACTCCCGGCTACGTGACCGTGCCCGACGACCCCTCGCTGGCCTTCACCGACGGCTTCTCCGTCGCCCTCTGGCTCCGCCAGGATGGCGTCGACAGCGCATTCAATTGCTTCATGGGCAAGGACTACACCGTCGCCTTCGCGGTCGGCATCGACTCCGGCAACAGTGGCGACTGCCCCGACCCGCAGGTGCAACGTCCGATCGTGGCCTACGTCGGTGACCAGAGCGGGTGGTTCCCCGAGTCCGACTTCAGCTGCGGCACCGGGGAGTGGGTGCACGTCGCCGTGACCTTCGACGCCGCGCTCCACGAGATGACGCTCTACGTGGACGGAGAGCTCGCCCAAACCCGAGCTCACGACGGCACCCTCGGGGTTTCGACCGCCCCCCTCGGCATCGGCCGCGACGGTCAGTACAACGACACGTTCTTCGGTCTGCTCGACGAGGTCTGCCTCTACAGCCGGGCGCTGACCGCTCCCGAGGTCGAGGCGCTTTACACCGGCGAGGTGGTGACCCCCACGGTCGAGTTCCCCGGGGCCTACGCCCAAGCCGTAGCCGCTTCGGCCCACGCCGAAGGGATCAACCAGACCCTCTGGCTGACCGATCTCGTCCTTCACAACCCGGGCTCGAGCGCCGCCACCTGCGACCTCTTCTTCCTCGCCACCGCCACCGACAACACCAGCGCCGCGCCCTACCGGGTGACGGTGCCGGCCGACGCCTCGGTCCGCCTCGCCGACGTGGTCTCCGAGCTCTTCGGTCGCGACGGGGAGACCGGCGCCATCCTGGTCGGCGCCGACCTGCCGTTGATCGTCTCGTCGCGGACCTTCAACAACGCCAGCACCGGGACCTTCGGCCAGCACATCGGCGGCGAGGCGACCAGCTTGGCCTGGGAAGGAGACAGCGATCTCCCGCGGCTGGTCCAGCTGGCCCACTCCCCGGACCCCGAGCAGGGCTTCCGCACCAACCTCGGCGCGGTCAACCTCTCCACTTCCGAGCTGACCCTCGACGTCGAGCTCCACCGCGGCGGCGGCGAGCTTCTGGGCACGATCCAGCTCGTGGTCCCGCCCTTCGGCCACCTCCAGTACTCGAACGTCTTCGCCACGTACGCGACCGATGAGCTCAAGGACGCCTTTGCCGAGGTCGTCTCGGCCAGCGCCGGCGCGCGCTACCTGGTCTACGCCTCGGTGGTCGACAACCGCTCCGGCGACCCGGTGTTCATCCCCGGGCGGTGACCCAGCGGCCGACCTCAGGAGGGGTAGTCCCAGCCTACGGTGTCCCCGCTCTCGAAGCCGTCGCAGAAGAGGATGTCTGCCGGTGGCGTGCCGTCGCTGCCGGCAACCGATGCCGACCAGGCGCTGGGACCGCAGCCCGGGTTCTTGGCCCGCACCTCGAAGCCGTGGCTCGCCATGTCACCCGGATCGTAGGCGTAAGGCGACGTCACGTCGCTGATCACCGTCGTCCCGTCCACCCGCAGGTCGTAGCCGGTGGCGTTGGCCGAGTCCTCCCAGCTGACCCGCAGGCCGCTCGCCTCGCAGGGGTGGACGTCGACCACCCGGAGCGAGGCCGGCACCGCCGCCGAGGCGCTGTCCGCCGCCGCCGTCCCCGCGGTCGCGCTGGAGAAGCCGCAGCCGTTGTTGTACTGGACCGAGTAGGTGTAGGTGACGCCGGTGGCGCCGGTGGTGTCGGTGTAGCTGGTCGTGCCGTAGGCCAGGGCGCTCTGGATCGGCGTGCTGTCCCGCAGCACGTCGTAGGTCCGGGTGCCGGCGCCGCCGTCGCCCCAGTCACCCGGGTCCTGGCTCCAGCTGACGAGAACGCCGCTGTCCGCACATCCGCCGCTGTCGACGGCCGTGTTGTTGACCATGGCGGAGGGAGGCACGCCAGCCCCCACGCTGAGGTCGATCGAGTCGCTCTTGGGGCTGGTCGTGCTGGTGCCGACGACTTCGAATGAGTAGCTGCCAGCAGCGGCGCCGCTGATGGTGAGGGTGCTCGAGCCGGGAGGGTCGACCGGGTTGGGGACGAAGCTCGCCGACCCCGGGCTGCCCGAGGTGCTGAGGGTCACCGCGTCGCTGAACCCGGCGACCGAGCCCACGGTCACCTCGTACTGGGCGTCGCTACCGGCGCAGATGGCCTGGCTGTCCGGCGACGCGGCGACGTAGAAGTCGGGGGTGCCGCACTCGTTGAAACGGAAGGCGCCGATGCGCAGTCGCCAGCTCGCGCTCGAGGTCACCGGCAGGTACTGGTTGACGTACCAGAAGGTGCAGTCGTCGATCGGATCGACGTTCATCGACGAGTAGTCGCCCCAACGGTCGAATCCGGTCTGCGATCCGGTGCCGTTGATGATCGAGCCCTCGCCCTGGGGCAGGGTGCCGAGCGGGTCTCCGGCCAGGCGCCCGGCGTACCAGACGCTGGGATAGGTCACGGAGGCGGCCGAGGCGCTGAAGCCGAGGGCGATGTTGCCGGCCGAGTCCATGGCGATGGAGCCCATCCAGCGGTGGATGCCGTCGCTCACCCCGGGGGCGTAGGTCCCCTCCTGGTAGATGACCGGGCTCCCGTTGGGGTCGCGGATCTCCCACCAGCGGATGCCGGCCATGTTGCTCACCGCCTCAACCGACTGGTTGGTCACCAGCGACTCGTGGCTGCCGAAGTTGCGATAGGCGAGCCGGTGCAGCGGCCGCTGGCGGTAGGAGAGGATGTCGACCTTGTTCGAGGTCCCGGGCTGCGGGATGCAGTTGCGGCTCCCCGGCGTGCACGGGTAGACCGTATCGAAGGCGGCGATGGGGATGGTGCTGGTCAGAGTGAAGGTCGAGTTGGCCGGGGTGGCGAAGTCGGCGGTGAACTTCCACAGGGTGAGGGCATCCTGCGGCGCGCCGTACTGGGCGCCGTTGTCCATCGACCCGAGGTAGAAGCCGGGCGTGCCGGCCGGTGGCAGAACGCTGCCGTCGAGGTCGGCCGGCAGGAGGCCGTCGCCGACGATGTACTGGGGGCTCCTGGGAATGAAAAAGGAGACGACGGTCGGCGAGGGGTTGCCGGCCACCAGCTGGGCGCGGTTGACGGCGTAGGCGCCCACCCCGGTGTAGGTCGATCCCCCGGCGAACTCGCGGGTGCTGATGTAGAGGCCGTCGGACCACACGCCGTACTTCGGGTAGTCGGGGAAGTTGGAGCCGGTGCTGAAGGACCAGCGGTAGTAGGTGCCGGTCGGGTCAGAGCTGGTCGAGACGGCAACGCAGTTGTAGTAGGTGGGGCCATAGGCCGTGAACTGGGTCAGCACCCAGCGGTCGGCCAGCTGGTCGTAGAGCACGATCGGGTCGCCCTGGTTCTCGTTCTGGCAGGCGCCGCCGAAGCCGGACCACAGGGTGTTGTTGGCCGCCGGCCCGTAGAGCGAGCCGCCGGCCTTGTCGTAGATCTGGAAGTAGAGGTTGCTCATCGCCACGTAGTGGTTCGGGCCGACGTCGCCGACCGGGTCGGGTGGCGCGCCGCCGAACAGGTTGGGCGGACCGTCGAAGCTGACGACAGGCGCGGGCATGGCCCGGGTGCCGGCCTGGGACTGGACGACCGGGTCGTCGTCCTGGGGCCCGTACTGGCCTTCATCTCCCGCATCAGGGTCGGGGATGAGCAGGCCGACCACGGCGCCCTCGGGAATCTGGAGCGGCGGGAGGTCGCGCAATGGCGGTGACACGTCGAAGTTCACCACCTCCCAGGTCCCGCGGTAGAGACCACGCGGTGCTCCCTGCTCGTCGGCGGCAGCGACCCCGATCAGTCCGACCACGACCAACCCGATGACACAGAGCTGCCGCTTGAACAGAATGCCTGGCATGATCCCTCCTTCTGGCCCTGGCTCGATTCGCGCGAGCGGATGCGCGCCAGCTCGTGCGTCGCGGTTGGATACCCCAACGGCCCGCCGCAAGGGTATCACCCCATCATCCAATTCGAACCCCAAGCGCAACCCGCGCGGCCCGCGGACTATTCCGGCCGCTCGGAGGAGCGCGCTCCAGAGAAGGTGGTCCGGACCATCGCTGCCAGTCGCGACGCGGCCACAGTGCTATGGTGTGGAGCCGGGATGACGATCTGCTGTCTGCTCGCCGCGTCCGTGCTCCTGGTTTCCGAAGGGGTGGCCGAGATCGAGGGCTGGCCGGCCGATCAGGCGCGGGCGCAGCTCGCCCTCGAGCAGGCCCTCAACCAGGTCCCCACGCGGGCCCTGCTCAGCCAGACCCACGCCATGCTCTGCGACCAGCCCCACCCCCCGGGCAGCGCCGGCGACCGCCGAGTCATCGCGCGCCTGGAGCAGGCCTTGAGCGACCTCGGCCTCGAGGTCGAACGCCACGAGCTGTCACTGTACGCGCCGCGCCTGGTTGCGGCCGAGGTCGAGGTGCTGAGCGGCGGGGTGCGGATCCGGCTCCGCCTGCGCGAGGAGGCTCTGGCCGAGGATCCCTACTCGGCCTCCCCCGGCATCGACTCGGGCTGGAACGCCTACTCGGGCTCGGGCGACGTCACCGCCCCGGTCGTCTACGCCAACTACGCCACGGCCGAGGACTTCGACGCCCTGCGCCGCCTCGGGGTCGAGGTCGTGGGCCGGATCGTGATCGCCCGTTCCGGCCGCATCTTCCGCGGCCACAAGGCGCGGCTCGCCGAGCAGGCCGGCGCAGCGGGTCTCCTCCTCTACACCGATCCCGACGACAGCGGCTACCGCCAGGGCATCCCCTACCCCGAGGGGGGCTGGGCCAACGGGAGCTCGGTCCAGCGCGGGTCGATCCTCACCCTGCCCTACCCTGGCGACCCGCTCACACCGTTCGAGGAGGCTGGCCCGGCTGCCCGGCGGCTCGACCCCGCGACCGTGCCCCTGGCGCGGATCCCGGTCCAGTCCCTGGGCTGGGACGCGGCCGCCGAGATCCTCGGCCGCATGCGCGGCGCCGCGGTCCCCCAGGGCTGGCAGGGCGGCCTGCCCTTCGCTTACCGCCTGACGGGCGGACCTGAGATCGCGGTCCGGTTGCACGTGGAGCAGGAGCTCGGCCAGGTCAGCACGGCCAACGTCGTCGCCTCCCTGCGCGGCAGCCGTTTCCCCGAGCAAAAGGTGATCATCGGCTGCCACCACGACGCCTGGACCTTCGGCGCCGGCGACCCCAACGCCGGCTCCATCGTCCTCTTGGCCATGGCGCAGAGCTTTGCCGTGGCCGCCCGCCGGGGGTCACGGCCGGCCCGGACCCTGGTCTTCGCCAACTGGGCGGCCGAGGAGCTCGCCACCACCGGCTCGGTCGAGTGGTGCGAGGGCAAGCGTGAGGACCTCGCGGCCCACGCCGTCGCCTACGTCAACCTCGACATGGCCGCCATGGGCCCCAACTTCAGCGCCAGCGCCTCGCCCCTGCTCGAGACCGTGACCGCCAACGCCGCCCGGGCCGTGCCCCAGGCCGGGGACTCAAGCGGGGCCAGCGCCTGGGCGGCGTGGGTCAAGGAGAGCGGCGAGACCCCGCGCTTCGGCGACCTCGGCGGCGGCTCCGACCACGTCGGCTTCTCCTGTCATCTCGGAATCCCCTCCTGCGGCCTGGGCGCGTGGGGCAGCTCCGGGGTCTCGTACCACAGCGCCTATGACAACCTGGCCTGGTACCGCAAGGTGGTGGGCGACGACTATGAGCCGGCCCTGATGCTGAGCCGCATCGGCAACGTGCTCGCGGCCCGGCTCGCCAACTCCCCTCTCCTGCCCTTCGACCTGGCCGGTTACTCCGAGGACGTGCCCCGACACCTGGCGACGATCGGCGAGCGGGGCAAGGAGCTCGGGCGCGAGCTCGACCTGACCCCCTTGCTACGCCGGGTCGAGGCCCACGGCACGCAGGCGCGGGCGATCGCGGATCGATTGTCTACCGCCGCGACCTCTCTCGACCCGGACGCCCTCGCGCGCGTCAACCGCAGCCTCATGGCCCTCGAGCGGGCGTGGCTGGACGCCGACGGTCTCCCCGGCCGACCCTGGTACCGCAACCTGTACGAGGCCTCAGACCCCGGCTCGGGCTACTCGGCCTGGATGCTGCCCCTGCTGCGCCAGGCGGTGGAGGAGGGGGACGACGCCGCGATCGCGGCCGCGGTCGCCGCCTACCTGGGGGTCTTCGATCGGCTTTCCTCCCAGCTCGACGCCATCGAGCGCGAGCTGGACAGCGGCCGACCCGAGTAGCTCAGGCTTTCCCCAGGATCTCGGGATTCTGGAGCTCGAAGCCGAGGGAGCTGACCGCGTCCTGGAGCTGCGACGGATCGAAGGCGTGGCCGCGGACCTTGGCCAGGCCGGTCGCCACGTCGACCTCGACCGCGGTCACGCCCGGCACCTCCTCGAGGGCGCGGGTCAGGCTCCTGGCGCAGCCGGAGCAGGTCATGCCCTCGACCTCGAGGACCAGGGCGCGGTCCGCCTCGGGCGGGCCATCTTCGGTCGGTCGCGAGCGCCGCCGTGGCCACAGGGCGAAGGCGAGCACGCCGAGCAGCGCCACCGCGCTCGCCTGCTGGAACCAGCTTC
>Ga0316620_10000097_pt1 | contig 34735 bp, 27 predicted proteins | sample OWC_Aug_M1_C1_D5_FD_207651 | JGI IMG/M metagenome (GOLD analysis project Ga0316620, IMG submission 207651) | Wetland soil microbial communities from Old Woman Creek delta, Ohio, United States - OWC_Aug_M1_C1_D5_B | ecosystem: Environmental > Terrestrial > Soil > Wetlands | place: USA: Ohio...
GCCATCTGGCGAACGAGCAGGCGGAGACGCTGCTCGCAGCGCTCGACCGCTCGCGGCTGAAGCACGTCGTCGGCGCGCACCTGTCACAGCAGAACAACCGGCCCGAGCTGGCGCGCGCCGCGCTCGCGCGCGCGTTGGGCTGCGAGGAGAGCTGGGTGGCGATCGCCACGCAGAACGAAGGCTTCGGCTGGCGCGAGCTGCGCTAGCGGAAAAACAAACGGCGGCGCCCCTCGCGGTGCGCCGCCGTTCGCGTGGCTCGAACGGACCTACTTCTTCTCGGCTTCTTTCTCCGCCTCCTTCGACTTGTCCGCCGCGGCTGGGGCGGCGGCGGGCGCTGCGCCTTCCTTCGGCGCTTCGGCGGCCGGTGCCGCGGGGGCTGGGGCAGGTGCCGCGGCCGGGGCGGGCGCCGCCGCCGGAGCAGGCGCCGGCTTGGATTCTTCCTTGCCGCAGGCGGCCAATGCAGCAACGGCCAGCGCTGCGGCGATAAGCAGCGATTTGTTCATATGCGTTCCCTTATGGGTTTTGATGTAGATTAAATACGACAGGTATACGGCCACCGAGGCAGCCGGGCGCGCATTCTAGCTCAAAGGCCGAGCGTTGTGGCGGCGACCGCTGGAAACGAGGCGGACCAGATCTCGCCGAATCGCCCGCGCATCGCGAGCGCCTCGTTTTCGTCGTTCACGCCGATCGCCCCGCGAAAGAACTGGGCGACCGGCCGGCGCACGTAATGCAGCGCGTCGAGCACCATGAACGAGTCCTGCACTTTGCGGATTTCCTCGTGCGTGCGATTGATCTGCACCGCGTGCGAGTGGCGTGCCAGCAGATCCAACATGCGCGGGCAGTACTTGGTGAGGTAATCGGTGTCGTGCACCGCGACGTACAGCCGCCGCGTGCGGCTCGCGCGCAGGAAACCCTCGAGGCGCTCAATACGCCCCGGCGTATTGAGCCGCAGGCCGGACAGGTCGGGATCGAACAGGCGCAGCTCGCGTCCCTCCTGCGCCAGCAGTCGGTCGACGGCGGCCTGGAAGCCCGCCTCGGTGTCGAAGCGCTCGTAGTGGATTGCGCTCTGATCGGGGGCGCTGCTCAATCGAGGTCCTCCAGATCCAGGTAGCCCAGCCGGTACCACTCGTAGCTTAGATCGGCCAGTCCGGCGCGGGCAAGCCGTCGCCCCGAGGCGCGGCGCTCGTCGGCGAGCCCGGTCAGAGCGGGGCGCTGCCGCGCGCCCGGCAGCAGCCGCTCGCCGTTTAGAAAGAAGCGCGTGCCGCGGTACAGGAGCTGCGTGCGCGCGTCGAGCGCGACGTTGGCGCGTTCGAGCCTGCGGTCGAAGGCACTGCGCCCGAGCGCCCTGCGCGGCGGGGCGAACACGACGTGCGGCTTGGGCGTGCTCAGGTACTCGCCGAGAAAATCGCCGGCGTCGCGCCGCGACCAGCGAATGGTCTCGAGCGAGCGGCGCGCATGTTCCAGCATGGCCTCGGGGATGCGCGCCGGGTGGACGGCCGGGCGCAGCGGCGGGTCGCGGTAGCCGCGATCAGCCAGGCCGCGCTCGTGCAGCCAGTCGAGGAACGCCGCGGCGATTTCGGCGCCGCGCGGCGCACGAAAGCCGATGGAATAGGTGAAGCAGGCGTCGAGCGCGACGCCGTCGTGGCCCCAGCCCGGCGGCAGGTAGAGCAAGTCCCCGGGCTCGGTGAGAATTTCCTCCTCGGCGGCGAAGCCTTCGATGAGCTTGAGCGGTGCCCCGTGCACCTCGGCGAAGCTCTGTGGCCGCGCAAGGCGCCAGACGCGCCGGCCCGGACCCTGCAGCAGGAACACGTCGTAGGAGTCGACGTGCGGGCCGACGCCGCCCCCCGGCGCCGCGTAGCTCACCATGACGTCGTCGAGCCGGGCAAAGGGCAGAAATGCGAAGCGCCGCAGCAGCCGGTCGGCGCCCGCAACGTGCAGGTTGACGCCGCTGACCAGCAGCGTCCAGTCGATCGCCGGCAGGCCGCGCAGGCGCGCGCGGGCGATCGGCCCCTGCGTTACTTGCCAGCGCCCGCGGCGACGCTCGACGAGGCGCGACTCGACGTCGTCGCGCGCGGCAAGGGCGCCGAGCGAGCGCGCGTTTACCACGCCGCGGAAGCCCGGCAGCGCGCGCCGCACCAGGAGCGGGCGCTTCTGCCAATGGCGCCGCAGGAAGGTGCCCGGCGCCAGTCCACCCAGCAGAGGATCGCGCATCACGAAATTATATGTGCCCGCGGGCCGCGAGCACGGTGCAGCGTCTCGCACGGGGGACTTGTCATGCGGCCGCGGCAATGCTTTAGAATCGGCGCGACATGTTGCAACCCGGACAGACCGCGCCCGCGTTCTCTTTGCCCGACGCCGACATGCAGAGCATCAGCCTGTCGGAGTACAAGGGCAAGAAGCACGTCGTGCTCTATTTCTATCCGCGCGACGGCACCCCGGGCTGCACCATGCAGGCGGTCGATTTCTCAGACCACGAGGATCAGTTCAACAAGCACAATTGCGTGATCCTCGGCGTATCGCGCGACGACTGCCTCACGCACGCGAGCTTCCGCGACAAGCAGGGCGTTTCGATCGGCCTGCTGTCGGACCTCGATGGCGAAGTGTGCCGGCTCTACGGGGTGCTGCAGCAGAAGGAGGCCGAGGGCGTGATGCGAGAGTGCCTGGTGCGCTCCACGTTCGTGATCGACAAGAAGGGCGTCATCCGCCACGCCGAGTACGGGGTGAACCCGCGCGGCCACGCCGCCGAGGTGTTCGAGCTGGTGCGCAAGCTGAAGGGCTGAGCCTGGGCCCGATCGCGCCCAACATGGTGGTGTCCCTGCGGGTGGAGCTCTACGACGCACAGGGCGAGCTGCTGCACGCGCCCGAGGATCCGCTCGTCTACCTGCATGGCGGTTACGGCGGCCTGATTGCCGCGCTCGAGCGGGCGCTCGAAGGCAGGGCCGCGGGCGAAGTGGTGCGCGTGCACCTCGAGCCGGAGCAGGCCTTCGGCGACTACGACGCGAACCTGCTGCGCGTCGAGCCGCGCAGCCGCTATGGCGAAGGGCTCGAGCTCGGCATGGAAATCGAGGATGCGTTCGAAGGCGAGGAGCCGCGCCTTTACACGGTCACCGACCTCGCAGAGGACAAGGTGGTGCTCGACGCGAACCATCCGCTCGCGGGAATGGCGCTCAACTTTTCCTGCCACGTGCTCGAGGTACGCGCGGCGAGCCCCGGCGAGGTCGAGCGCGGAGCGCCCGAGGGCTCCGCGCGGCGGCACTGAGCGCCTAGCCGAGGGTTACGCCGAGCGCGCCGCCGATGGCGTAGGTCACGGCGCCGGCCGCGCTGCCGATGGCGAGCATGCGAAGGCCGCCGGCCGCGGCGGAGCGCCCGGTGAAGAGGCTCGTGGCCGCGCCCACCAGGAACAACGCGAGCGCCGACAGGCCGATCGCTAGGGCGAGCGAGTGCGGTCCGCGCGAGAGCACGTAGGGTGCGAGCGGGATCGCGCTGCCGAGCGCGAACGAGACGAAAGAGTAGCCGGCCGCGCCCCACGGCGAGCCGAGCTCACCCGGGTTGAGCCCCAGCTCCTCGCGGGTCAGCGTCTCGAGCGCCCGCTTCGGATCGGCGATCAGCCGCGCCGCGTGCTGGCGCGCTTCGTCGCCGGCCATGCCGCGCGCCTCGAAGATGAGCGCGAGCTCCTCGGCCTCCTCCTCGGGATAGGCGTCGAGCTCCGCCTTCTCCAGTGCGATCTGGTGCTCGTACATCTCGCGCTGCGAGCGTACCGAGACGTACTCTCCCGCCGCCATCGAGAACGCGCCGGCGAGCAGGCCCGCCACGCCGGCGAGCAGGATGGTCGCGTTGTCGGTGCCGGCGCCGGCGACGCCTAGGATCAGGCTCGCGTTCGACACCAGCCCGTCGTTCACTCCGAACACCGCGGCGCGCAGGCTGCCGCCGCCTGCGGACGAGGATCCCGGCTGATGTTTCTCGCCGACCTCGTCGTGCTCCGAGGGCAGGGCGCCCACGCTGCGCGGCGGAGTGAGCGGCGCGCCTTCGCGGTACACGGACATGCCGCGCACCTTCATCGCGGTGAGCGCATGCGTGAGGCGTTCGGCGCCGATCAGGCGCACCAGCAGCGCGATCAGCCGCGCGCGCAGCGAAGGCTTGAATGCGCCGGCGGGCGCACCCTCGCGCGCGAGGGCTTCGCGCCAGTGCCCGGCCTGCGACTCGGCGTCGCGCGCCAGCTCCTCGAACAGGCGCTTGCGCCGCGGCTCGCGCTCGCACTCGGCGATGACGCGATAGAGGTAGGCCGAGGTGAGCTCGCCCTGCAACGACTCGTCGGCGGAAGAAGACCTGTCCATGGGCTGCGGCTGCGAAGAATATCTCCTATTATTGTATTGGTGAAAACTGGTGTACGCGGATGGAGAACCTCATGCTGATGCGCCTCGTCCTTCTCCTCGTCTCGCTTACCGCGCTTCCCGCGCGCGCCGTCACGCCTGCGGCCGAAGAATTCATGGCCATCGTGAAAAAGCTCGAGCCGGTGCTGTGCGATAAAAGGAAATTGCGGCGCGACATCCTCCTGGCGCAAGCCGAGCAGAACACGATCCGCACCGCCGAGCTTCGCGCGCGCTATGCCGCGCTCGGACGCGATCCCCAGACCGCGAAGCTCGAGCAGCGCCTCGACGAGCTTCAGCGACAGCTCATGGACGACAAGGGTCACGTGCGCGACCCCGACGACCTGCGCGCAATCGGCGAGCAGCAGCGCGAGCTGTACGCGCGCTGCGAATAACTCTCCCATCGCCGATCACGATTTGTCCGAACGTCCTGCGCGGGCGTTCGAAACGCCGCGCATTCAGTTATTTAGTCGCCCCAAGGCAAATTCGCGCCGCCCCGCATTCAGAATGGCTTGAACGGTCGGCGCAATTTCAATGCTGTGCGATGATAATCAGCAGCGGATCCGCGAGAAAATGATAAACGGATAGCCTGCAATATATATCTAGTCAGACCTGTCCTTACGATTTGAAGATACTCATGAGAAGTGTATGCATATTCTTTTTCTTGGTGACGGTATTTTCTGGTTGTACATCCGAACAAATGTCGCGAAACGTTTACGAGGGCGCCAAGGTTTATAACGAGTCTCTCAAATGGACGCCCTTGGAGAAATCGACGAGCGACCTCCCGAGCTATGACCAGTACGAGAAAGAACGGCGGGGTGGCGGCACGAGGCAAAGCGAGTGAGCGGCGCAAATGCCATATGCAGCCATATGCACGCAGCCTAAGCTGAGGCTCGACCTGGGCGCGCGGGTAGTGCCACATCTTGCTTACCCATCTGTAGCTCCGCGCCGGTTGGCGCGACGTTAGCTGTTCGACCGATGCGCGTCGCCGCCCTGTATCGCTATCCGGTGAAGGGCTTTAGTCCCGAGCCCTGCGAGGCGCTTTCGGTGCTCGAGGGCGGCCGGATCGCGGGCGACAGGGTGCTGGGGGTGAGGTTTGCGAATGCGTCAGCTACCGGCGACGGATGGGGCACGAAGCACGAGTTCGCCGCGCTGGTGAATACGCCCGGGCTGGCCCGCCTTCATGTGAAATTCACTCACGAGACTCTTCGCTTGCGCATAAGCTTGGGAGGTCAGGTTCTGGTCGACGAGGCGCTGGACGACGGTGGTCGCAAGCGCATCGCGGCGGCGATCGAGGATTACGTGCTGAAGCTTTTCGAAAACCCGCTGTCGTCGCATCCGGAGCGGCTGCCGTTGCGGGTCGTCGGGGATGGAGTGACGCCCCGCTATCAGGACGACGAAGCGGGCATGGTGACTTTGCATGGGCGGGAGAGTCTCGAGGCGCTTGCCGCGTGCGCGGGCGCGCCCCTCTTGAGCGAGCATCGCTTCCGCTCGAACGTCGCGGTCGAAGGGTTGAAAGCCTGGGGGGAGCAAGCTTGGGTCGGCCGCCGGATTCGAATCGGGGACGTCGAGTTCGAGTGCGTCAACGCGAAGACGAGGTGCCTCGCGACGCACGCGAACCCGCTCAATGGCGAGCGGGACCTGCCGATGATGAAAGTGCTGCTGAAGGCCTTGCCGACCGAAAGGCCGACGTTTGCCATAGCGATGACAACGAGCGGGCGTGGGGGCATCATCCGCGTCGGCGACAAAGTGACGGTCAGCGATTGACGAGAAGGGGTGGATAACGATGAGTCGTGACGGCGGCCGTAGATGACGACATTCGTTGCGCTGCTGCGCGGGGTGAATGTAGCCGGGCACAAGAAGATCGGGATGCCCGAGCTTTGCAGGACCTGCGAGGCGCTGGGGTTCACCGAGGTGCGCAGCTATCTGCAAAGCGGGAACCTGGTGTTCTCCGCCGTGGACGGCAATCCGACGGACATCGCGGCTACGCTCAAGGCCCGGATCGCGCGGGATTTCGGGCACGAGGTCGAGGTGCTCGTGATGCCGGGGGAGGAGCTGGAGCACATCGTGAGCACGAATCCGCTGCGGCCGCAGTCCGGGGGCGAGGAGAAGCTGTTTCACGCGACGATCCTGTTCCGGCACGTGTCGGAGACGCGCTTCGCCGAGCTCGCGCTGCCGGCGCAGGAAGGCGAGAAGGCGGCGTTGGTGGGGCGGGTGGTGCTGCTTTACTGCCCGCACGGCTACGGCAAGACGAAATTGAGCACGCGCTACTTCGAGAAGGCGCTCGGGATTCCGGCGACGACGCGCAACTGGCGCACCGTGCTCAAGCTGCGCGATCTCTCGGCGGGGAAGTAGGAATGCGAAGCTCTCGAGCGTTGCAGGGCGTCATCTTCTTCGTATCCGGTTGCGCGCTGGCCGCCGCAGCCGAGCTGCCCACGGTTCAGCAGGGCAAGTGGGTACTGAAGAGCAAAGTGAACGGCCAGCCGCACGAAACGCAGATCTGCGGCAACCCGCTCGACAAGGTCGCGGCGGCCATCGCCGCGGCGCGCGACACCGAGAAGCTCGGCTGCCGGGTGGAGGTTCGTTCACCCGTGCCGCGCACGACGAGCGTGGTGGTCGATTGCCCCGCGGACCGCTCGAGCGAGGACGGCTCGCGACAGGTGCGCAAGGGAACGTCCGAGCTGACCGTCAATTCCGCCTCGATGCAGTCGGTGATGATCGACCTGAGGCGCGAGGGCCGCCACGAGACGGTCGACGCCGAGCGCGTCGGCGCCTGCGACTGACCCCAGCGCACGACGTGCGACGCTTCCGCGCCGCGCCCTGGTCGAACAGCCTGAAGGCCACTTCCCTTGCCGGAAGCGCGATCCTCATCGCGGTCGGCTACGCGATCGCGACGGCGATCCCGCACGGCACGCGCGCGCCCTACGCCGAGGGCTTCGGCGCGCTGATCGCCTGGGTGCCGCCGCTCGTCGGGCTGCTCGCGCTGCTCTTCGTGGTGCGCGGCTACGAGCTCGCGCCCGGCGAGCTGCGCGTCAAGCGGCTCCTGTGGTCGACGTGCGTCCCTCTCGCGGGGCTGAGGGAGGTGAGCGCAGACCCGGAGGCGATGACCGGCTCGCTGCGGCTGTTCGGCAACGGCGGGCTGTTCTCCTTCACGGGGCTGTTCCAGAGCCGGACGCTCGGACGCTACCGGGCGTTCGTCACGGATCCGAAGTGCGCGGTGGTGCTCGTGCTGGAGAGGCGCCTGGTTGTGATCTCTCCCGAGGACCCGGAGGGGTTCGTCGCGGCAGCGAGGGGGCAAGGCTGATGCTGCTCGTTCGCACGCGGCTCGGCCCGAGCGCGATCCACGGCCTGGGCGTGTTCGCGGTGGCACCGATCTCTCCGGGGACCGAGGTGTGGCGCTTCACGCCGGGCTTCGACCTCGAGCTCGATCCGGCGCTGGTCGAACGGCAGCCCGAGCACGTCCGCGAATGGCTGCTCGTCTACGGTTACCTCGATCCGCGCCTGAAGCGCTTCATCCTGTGCTGCGACGACGCGCGCTTCATCAACCACAGCGCGACGCCGAACCTGCGGCCCGACTTCGCCCGCGAGCGACACGGGGTGGACGTGGCGCTGCGCGAGATCGCGGCGGGCGAGGAGCTGACGGTCGATTACGCGCTGGTGGACGGCATCCTGCCGGACTGAGACGCGAGCCAGGAATTCCAGATGCGCCGCGCGGGATCGACGAGCTCGCCTGCGGTGAGGCCGACCGGGCCGGTGCCGTGCGCCGCGAGCTCGTCGGCGGCGCAGCCGTGCAGGTGGGTGCCCAGCGCCGCGGCGCTCTCGCCGCTGTAGCCCTGCGCGAGCAGCGCGCCGAGGATCCCCGCGAGCACGTCGCCCATGCCGGCGCTCGCCATGCCGGGGTTGCCCGAGGTGTTTATGAACCAGTGGCCGTCGGTCGCGGCGACGATGCTGCCGTTGCCCTTCAGCACCGTGTGCGCGACGTATTCTGCCGCCAGGCGGCGCGCCGCGGCGAGGCGGTCTCGCTGCACGTCGGCGGTGTGGCAGCCGAGCAGCCGGGCGGCCTCCGCCGGGTGCGGCGTGAGCAGCGTGTCGGCGCGCCGCCGTGCGCAGGCGCGCTTGAGGTCGTCGTTCGTGGAGAGGAGGTTCAAGGCGTCGGCGTCGAGCACGCACGGAATGTCGCTCGCCAGCGCCGCGCCGAGCAGCGTCTCGCCGCGCTCACCGGGGCCCAGGCCGGGCCCGACCACCAGCGCGTCGAGCTCGAGGCCGAGCGCGTCGTCCGGATGGCGCAGCATCAGCTCGAGCGCCCCCGGGTCGAGGCTCGGCGCATCGGCCGCAAGGAGCCCCACGTACACTCGGCCGGCGCCGAGCCTGAGCGCCGCGCGCCCGGCGAGCAGCGCCGCGCCGGTCATGCCTGCGGCACCGCCGATGATCGCCAGCGAGCCCGCCATTCCTTTGTGGAAGTTGCGCGGCCGAGGCCTGAGCACACCGGCAAACGACGCGGGATCGGCCCGCCAGCCGTTCGGCGGCGCGAGCTTCGCGACTTCCAGCCCGAGGTCGGCGACGCTGAGTTCTCCGCAATGATCGGGGCCGTCCAGCGTGAGCAGCCCGGGCTTCAGCGCGATGAACGTGAGCGTGTGCGTCGCGCGCACCGCCTTTCCCAGGACGCGCCCGGTGTCGGACTCGATTCCGCTCGGAATGTCGAGCGCGAGCACGGGGCAGCGCTGCGAGTTGGCGAGCTCGACCAGCTTCGCGTAGTCGCCTTCCAGCGGGCGCGCGAGGCCGATACCGAACAGCCCGTCGATGACCAGGCCCCAACGCCGGTCCGTCGGCACTTCGGCCGGCGTCGTCGCGACCGCGACGCGGAAGAACATCTCCTTGAGATGCCCGGCGGCGATGCGCGCGTCGCCACCGTTGTTGCCGGGCCCGGCGAGCACCAGCACATCCTTGCCGCGCTCTCCGGCAAGGCGCGCCGCGAGCTCGGCGGCCGCGCGGCCGGCGCGCTCCATCAGCCCGGGCACTGGCCCCCCGGCCGCCGTCTCGATGCGGCGGATCTCATCGGTGGTGTAGATCGGCCGATTGATTGACACGCTCTGACGTCTTCTCTCAGAATCAAACACTACATGGCTTTGCGCGCGGACGTACGGTGCATTATAGGTCTTGCGCGGGTTGCACAATCTGCAGGCGCGAACGAGACCTCACCAGGAGACTGAGAATGAAAAAGCTGCTTCTGTCGGTGACCATGTTGGCCGCTTTCGCCGTGGGTTCTGCCGCGATGGCCGCGGACGACGTCAAGATCGGCGTGATCATGCCGCTGTCGGGCAACTCCGCGAGCGCGGGCAAGGCCGCGGTCGCGGCGATGGAGCTCGCGGCGCAGATCGTGAACGAGGCCCATCCAGAGTTGAATAGCTTGCCGCTCGCCGCGGGTGCCGGGCTGCCGAATCTGGGTGGCGCCAAGGTCAGGCTCGTTGTTGCCGACCATCAGGGCAATCCGAGCGAGGGCCAGAGCCAGACGTTGCGCCTGATCACCCAGGAGAAGGTCGTCGCCATGCTCGGCAGCTATCACTCCTCGGTCTCCCTCACCGCGACGGCGATTGCCGAGCGCTACGGCATTCCGTTCGTGGTCGGAGATTCGGTGGCCAGCAACATCACCGACCGCGGCTTCAAGTGGACCTTCCGCACCACGCCGATCGCCAGCGACTTCGCCAACAACTACATGGAATTCCTCACCGACCTGAAAAAGGCGGGCCATCCCGCGAGCAACATCGCGGTGGTATACGAAAACACCGACTACGGCACCTCGGTCGCTGGTACGGTGCGCGAAGCGGCCAAGGCGCACGGCATTAACATCGTTGCCGATATCGCCTACAACGCCAACGGTGCGGACGTTTCGGCGCAGGTGCTGCAGCTCAAGGAAAAGCATCCGGACGCGATCGTGTTCATCTCCTACACGTCCGATTCGATCCTGTACATGAAGACGATGAAGAGTCTGGACTACCTGCCCAAGTTCGTTATCGGTGACGATTCGGGGTTTTCCGATCCTGCATTCATCAGCGCCGTCGGCAATCTCGCCCAGGGAGCGCTCAACCGCAGCGCCTGGAACATCGGTGCCAAAAACAGCACCACCTGGCGCATCAACGAGATGTACAAGGCCAAGACCGGCCGCGATCTCGACGACACCAGCGGGCGCGATATGCAGGCGGCGTTCACGCTGATGGACGCGATCAACCGCGCCGGTTCGACCAAACCCGAGGCGATCAGGGCCGCGCTGCAGGCGACCGATCTCAAGCCGAGCCAGCTCATGATGGGCTACCGCGGGGTGAAGTTCGACCGGACCGGACAGAACACGCTGGCCGCGACCTACCTCATCCAGCTGATCGGCGACCAATATGTTGCCGTGTGGCCGCAGGCGGCCGCGCAGCACAGTCTCGTCTATCCCTTCAAGGGGTGGAAATAAGGGCGAGGCCGCGCCATCCGCTGTGGGCGGCACAGCGTGATGATTTTCTTGCAGGTGATCGTAGCCGGCCTCCTTATCGGGGCCGTCTACGCCCTGTTCTCTTCCGGCCTCACGCTCGTCTGGGGCATGATGAACGTGATCAACTTCGCCCACGGCGAGTTCGTCATGCTGGGCATGTACGTTGCCTTCTGGGCCTTCACCCTGGCCCATTTCGGCGTCGCGAGCTTCAGCGCAATCGCGGCGGTGGTGCTGTTCATGCTCGGCGTTCTGGTCTATCTCGGGCTCATCCGGAACGTCATGCGCGGGCCGATGCTGGCGCAGATTCTCTCCACCTTCGGGCTCCTGCTGGTGCTGCGCTACGCGGCTTTCTGGGCCTTCGGCGCGAACTTCGTCGGCCTGCCCGACGGGATCCTCGGCCCGAGCCTGAATGTCGGCGGCATCCTTCTGAGCGCGCCCAAGCTGGTGGCCGGAGTGGTCGCCTTGGCAGTTACCGTCGGCATGCATCTGCTGCTGACCCGCACTATGCTCGGCAGCCGGATCCTGGCGGTCGCCGAGGATCGAAATGCGGCTATGCTGATGGGCATCAGGCCCGATCACATGCAGGCGATCGCCTGGGGCCTCTCGGGCGCGAGCGCGGGAATCGCAGGCGCCCTCATCGCCACGTTCTTTCCGATCTCGGCTACGGTCGGTGAATCGCTCGGCCTGATCGCTTTCGTGGTGGTGACCTTCGGCGGCTTTGGCAGCGTGCCGGGGGCGATGATCGCTGGCCTGGTTATCGGACTGATCGAGTCCGTCTCGGCTTTCTACGTCGGGCCGGAATACCAGGACGTCTTCGTCTACGCGCTGTTCGTGCTCGTGCTCTGGGTCCGGCCCCGCGGCCTGATGGGGAAGGCCTGATGCGCCATGTCGGCTGGATCGTTCTCGCAACGGCGCTCCTGCTGTTTCCGCTTAGCTTCAATAACCCGTATTACGAGCAGCTCGGTTCGCTGGTGCTGCTGGCGGCGATTTCGGCGTCGGCCTGGAATCTAATCGGCGGCTATGCGGGGCAGGTATCGGTCGGAAATGCCGTGTTTTTCGGCGCCGGCGCCTACATGCCGATGCTGTTCTACAAGCTGTGGCAGGTAAGCCCGCTGCTCGGCTTCCCGGCGGGCATCGCGGTCAGCCTCGCCATCGCCGTGGTAATCGGAATCCCGACGTTGCGGCTGAGCGGCCACTATTTCAGCATGGCGACCATCGCCGTGGCGGAACTCATCCGCATCGTGGTGAGCAATTGGGGCCTCCTCGGCGCCGCGATCGGCCTTACCGGTCCGGCGACGCCGCGCGGCTGGTGGGACCTGGTGTTTCGCAGCTCGGTTCCGTACTACTACATGTTTCTCGCGGTGCTGCTGACCCTGCTTGCGATCACCTACGGCATCCAGCGCAGCCGCTTCGGCTACTACCTGCGCGCGATCCGTGGGGGCGAGCGGGCGGCACGCAGTCTCGGCGTGCCGGTGAGTCGCTACAAACTCTATGCGTTCATGCTGAGTGCGACCTTCACCTCGCTTGCAGGTTCGCTGTACGTGGTCAAGTTTGGCTTCATCGATCCGGGCAGCGGGTTCGGCATTCTGGTGTCGGTCAACATGGTGCTGATCGCGGCGCTTGGAGGCGCCGGGCGCCTCTTAGGGCCGCTGCTCGGCGCGGCGATCCTGATTCCGCTGCAGACCGAGACCAACAATCTTTTCGGCGGCGGTGGAACGGGCCTGACCTATATCCTTTACGGCGGCATCATCGTGCTGATCGCCCGCTTCGAACCGGGGGGGTTGCTGGAGATGTGGGACCGTCGGCGCGCCCGCCGCGCCGCGCGGCGGGCGCGTGCTACCGAGTCCGCGACGGACGCCGCAGCGAGGGGCTCGCATGCTGCTTAGGGCCGAGGACGTGTGCATGGAGTTCGGCGGCTTTCGCGCGGTATCGGGCGCGTCGCTCGACATCGCGCAAGGCGAGATCATCGGCCTCATCGGTCCGAACGGCGCAGGAAAGTCGACCTTCTTCAATTGCCTGGTTGGCGACCTGACGCCCACCGGCGGCCGGGTGTTGCTGGACGAGCACGACGTGACGCGAGCCTCGCCCGAGGTCCACGCCAGGCTCGGCATCGGCCGCAGCTTTCAGGTGCCGGCCACGTTCGAGGATCTAACTATTCTCGAGAACGTCATGGTGGGCGCTTTCCTGCGCCATTCCCGCGTGCGCGAGGCGCGCGCGGAAGCGTGGCGCGTGCTTGAGCTCACCGGCCTCGACGCGCTCGCCGATCACAGGGCGAAGGGCCTGGGAACGCCGGGGCGCAAGCGCCTTGAGATCGCGAGGGTGCTGGCGACCGGGCCCAAGTTGATGCTGCTCGACGAGGCGCTCGCGGGCCTGACCCCCGTTGAGGTGCAGCAGGCGATCGCGCTGGTACGCAGGATTCACCGCTCCGGCATCACGCTGGTCATCGTGGAGCACGTGATGGAAGTGATCCTGACCCTGGCCGAACGGGTCGTGGTATTCAACCAGGGAAAGGTGATTGCGCGCGGCACTCCTACCGAGGTGGTGAACAACGAGGCGGTCATCGATGCCTACCTCGGCCACTCCCACGCACGCCGGCACGGCACCCACGCCTGAGCAAGGTTGTCGCCATGGATCTGCTCAAGGTCGAACATCTCGCGGTGCACTACGGCGACCTGGTCGGGGTCGCCGACGTCTCGATCGAGGTTCGGCCGGGCACCATCGTGGCCCTCCTGGGTTCCAACGGGGCCGGCAAGACGACAACCTTGAACGCCATCGCAGGGCTGGTGCCGGCGAGCAAGGGTTCGATAGAGTGGCGTGGCGAAAGCATTGCACGGCAGCCCGCCTACGCCATCGTGCGCAAGGGACTCGCGCTGTCGCCCGAAGGCTGGCGCCTGTTCACCGGCCAGACCGTAGAACAGAATCTCAGGCTTGGCACCACGCCGCTTGCAGACCGCAAGCGCGCGCCGGACCTGTTGGAGCGGGTGTACACGCTGTTCCCGCGCCTCAAGGAGCGGCGGCGGCAGCGCGCAGGCACCCTCTCGGGCGGCGAGCGCCAGATGCTGGCGCTAGGGCGCGCGCTGATGGGCGAGCCTAGGATCCTGTTGCTCGATGAGCCGAGCCTTGGCCTTGCGCCGGCGATCGTAGAGACCCTTTACGAGACGCTCGGCCGCCTGCATGAAGAGGGCCTCACCCTGCTGATAGCCGAGCAGTCGATCCAGCTTGCACTAGAGGTTGCCGACTACGCGTACGTGCTACAGACCGGCTACACCGTGCTCGAGGGAACGGCGGAGCGTCTCGCCGCGGACCCGCAGGTGCAGCGCATCTACCTCGGTCTCGAGGCCGTCGGCGCGAACGGCTGAGACGTTCAAACGGCCTGTGCGGTGGCGTGCAGCACGGTCTCGGCGAGGGACAGGCTCGCGGTGAGTCCCGGCGACTCAATGCCGAACAGGTTCACCAGTCCGGGCACGCCATGCTCGCGCGGGCCCTGCACGACGAAATCCGCGGCGGGCTCACCAGGTCCAGTGATCTTCGGCCGGATTCCGGCGTAGCCCGGCGCGAGCGCGCCGTCGGGCAGTCCCGGCCAGTAGCGCCGGATCGCGGCGTAGAAGCGCTCGGCGCGCCGCGGGTCGACCTCGTAGCCGATGGCGTCTACCCATTCGACATCCGGGCCGAAGCGCGCCTGGCCGCCGAGATCGAGCGTCACGTGCACGCCGAGGCCGCCGGGCTCCGGCACCGGGTAGACGAGGTGCGTGAATGGCGCGCGGCGCGTGAGAGAGTAGTAGTTGCCCTTGGCGTACAGCTCGCGCGGTGCAAGCGCCACCGGATAGCCTTCGATCCTTCGCGCAACGCTCGGCGCCCTGAGGCCGGCGCTGTTCACGACGATGCGCGCGGCGATGGGTTCCGATCCGTGAACGTGAAGCTCAAACCCGTGTTCCCTGACCAACACCGTTTCCAGGCGGCTCCTAAGCGCGAGCATGGCGCCGTGGTCCTCGGCGTCGCCCAGGTACGCGAGCATCAAGCCGTGGCTGTCGACGATCCCGGTCGAGGGGGAGTGGAGCGCGGCCACGCAGGAGAGCTCGGGTTCCCATGCGAGCGCCTGCTGCCGCGTTATGAAATCGACGTCCGCGACGCCGTTGGCGTGGGCCTTGTTCCGGATCTGCTGCAATTCTTCGAGCTGGCCTTCGTCGCTCGCGACGATCAGCTTGCCGCAGCGCCGGTGCGGCACGCCGTGCGAGGCGCAGTATTCATAGAGGCGCTGGCGGCCCGCAACGCACGCGGTCGCCTTGAGTGAGCCCCTGGGGTAGTAGATGCCGGCGTGGATCACCTCGGAATTGCGCGAGCTCGTGTGCGTGCCGATCGAGTCTTCGGCTTCAAGGATGACGACCTCGCGCCCGGCGAGCGCGAGCGCGCGCGCTACCGCCAGGCCGACGATGCCGGCACCGATCACCACTGCTTCAACCCGGTCCATGCGCCTCTCTCCGCGGCTGCGACAACGCGAAATGGATCAGGGCGGCGCAGACGCCGCCGAGCGCGGCGACCGCCGCCAGGGGCCGCGCCGTGCCGTCGAACGCCGCCGCGAGCCCGGTGCTCACGGCCGCGCCGAGTAGGAATTGCGCCGCGCCGATGAGGGAGGACGCCGTCCCCGCCATGGCCGGGAAAGGCGACAGCGCGGCGGCGGTCGCGGTCGGGATGACGAAGCTGGTGGCGAACATGTAGCCCGCCATCGGCAGCACCAGGGCGATCCAGTGGGTGGCGCCGGCCCAGGCGAGCGCGCCGAGCAGCAGCCCGAAGCCGCACGCGAGGACGATGCCGATCCTCATCAGCCGCGCGATGCCGCGCCCGAGCACCAGCCGGCTGCTGGCCTGCGCTCCGGCGATCTGCCCCAGCATGACGAACGCGAACGCGGCGCTGTACTGCGTCGCCGACAGGCCCATCGAGCCCACGAGCACGAACGCCGAGTTCGCCACGAAGGCGTAGATGCCGGCCTGCGTGCACAGCATCGCAGCCACCGGCAGGACGAAGCGCCGGTCCGCGATCAGCGCGGCGTAGGTGGCCGCGAGGCGCGCGGGATGGATTGCCGGGCGCGGCCGCGGCGCGGTCTCGGCCAGGCGCAGCGCTGCCCAGGTGCCGAGCGAGACGGCGACCGCGGCATGCAGCCAGAAAATGGCGCGCCATCCGCTCATGGCCAGCATGGCGGCGCCGGCGAGCGGCGCCAGGATCGGGACCACGCCGAAGACGACCATCATGCGCGCCAGCAGGCTCGCGGCGCGCTCCCGCTCGTAGAGGTCGCGCGTCACCCCCCGCGCAACCACGGGGCCGCAGGACAGTCCCAGGCCCTGGCCGAAGCGCATCGCGACCACCTGCGGCACCGAGCCGGCCAGCGCGCAGCCGAGGCTCGCCGCGAGGAACAGCCCGAGCCCGGCGAACAGCGCCGCGCGGCGCCCGTAGCGATCGGAAAGCGGGCCCCACGCGAGCTGGCCGGCCGCTACGCCGAGAAAGAAGGACGTCACCGCAAGCTGCACCGCGCCGGCCGGTGCGTCGAAGCCTTGCGCAATCGCCGGCATCGCCGGCAGGAACGAGTCGGTTCCGAGCGGGGTCAGGCCAAGAAGGAGCCCGAGCAGCACGGTGAGCCACAGCGTGCCGTGGGCGGACGTCGCAGCGAAGGTCATGGCGTGCCGCAAAGGGGCGCCAATGTAGCACGATTAGAATCGCAGTCTCATGAACCGTGGCGCGACAGCAGGCCGCTGGCAGTTCTGGATCGACCGCGGCGGCACCTTCACCGACATCGTCGCGCTGCGGCCCGACGGCGCGCTCGCCAGCTGCAAGCTGCTGTCGGACAACCCGGAGCGTTATGCGGATGCCGCGCTGGCGGGGATCCGTGAGCTCCTCGGCGTGGCGCCGAACGACCCGATCCCGGTCGACCGGATCGAGGCGGTGAAAATGGGCACCACCGTCGCCACCAACGCACTGCTGGAACGAAGGGGCGAGCCTACGGTGCTCGTCATCACGCGGGGCTTCGGCGATGCGCTGCGGATCGCCTACCAGAACCGGCCGCGCCTGTTCGACCGTCACATCGTGCTGCCGGAGATGCTCTATTCCAGAGTGATCGAGGTGGACGAGCGCATCGGAGCGCGGGGCGAAGTACTCGTCGCATTGAATGCGGAAAAGGCGCTGGAGGAGCTGAAGGCGGCCTGCGACGAGGGATTCCGCTCGGTCGCGATCGTGTTCATGCACGGCTATCGCTTTCCGCAACACGAGGCGCGCGTCGCCGAGCTCGCGGCGCAGGCCGGATTCACGCAGATCTCGGTATCCCACCGCGTCAGCCCGCTGATGAAGCTGGTCGGGCGCGGCGACACGACCGTGGTCGACGCGTACCTGTCGCCGATTCTGCGCCGCTACGTCGACGGTGTCGCGGCGGAGCTCTCCGGGGTGCGGCTGCTGTTCATGCAGTCGAGCGGGGGGCTCGCCGACGCGCGGCGCTTCCAGGGCAAGGACTCGATCCTGTCCGGGCCGGCCGGGGGCATCGTCGGCGCGGTGCGTACGTCGCTCGCCGCGGGCTTCGAGCGCATCATCGGCTTCGACATGGGCGGTACCTCGACCGACGTGTCGCACTACGCGGGCGAACTCGAGCGCGAATTCGAGACCCGCGTGGCGGGCGTTCGCATGCGGGCGCCGATGATGAGCATTCACACCGTCGCCGCGGGCGGCGGCTCGATCCTGCATTTCGACGGCGCGCGCTACCGGGTGGGACCGGACTCGGCTGGCGCGAATCCGGGGCCGGCGTGCTATCGGCGGGGCGGTCCGCTCGCGGTGACCGACGCCAACGTGATGCTGGGGCGGATCCAGCCGGAATATTTCCCGCGCGTGTTCGGGCCGGCGGCGGATGATCCGCTCGATGCCGCGGTCGTGCGCCTGCGGTTCGAGGAGCTCGCCGCGCGCATTGGTGACGGCCGCTCGCCGGAGGAGGTCGCCGAGGGCTTCATCAAGATCGCCGTCGGCAACATGGCGAACGCCATCAAGCACATCTCGGTGCAGCGGGGACATGACGTCACGGCATACACGCTGTGCTGCTTCGGCGGCGCGGCAGGGCAGCATGCCTGCCTGGTGGCGGACGCGCTGGCGATGACGCGCGTGTTCATCCACCCGCTCGCCGGCGTGCTCTCGGCCTACGGCATGGGGCTCGCCGACCAGACCGCGATGCGCGAGCAGGCGCTCGAAGTGCCGCTCGACGACGCGGGAAGCTGCCTGATCGAGGAGGAACTGGAGCGACTGGCGATCGCGGCGCGCGAGGAGCTGCGGCGCCAGGGCGTGACGCAGGAGCGCATTGCCGTGCCGCGGCGCGTGCACCTGAAGTACGAGGGCACCGACACCGCGCTCGTCGTGGGTCTCGGCACGCCCGTGGCGATGCGCGCGCAATTCGACGAGGCGTACCGCAAGCAGTTCTCATTCCTGATGCCCGGCCGGCGGCTGATCGTGGAAGCGGTATCGGTCGAGGCGATCGCCGCTGGCGAGGCGCCGCAGGAGATGGTCCGCGAAGCCGTTGCGGCGGGCGCTGTGCCTCGTCCGGCCGACCGGGTACGGATGTACTCGGGCGGGCAGTGGCGTACGACGCCGCTCTACCGGCGCGAACGGCTCGTGCCCGGCGAGACGCTCGAAGGGCCGGCAATCATCGCCGAGGCGAACGCGACGACCGTGGTCGAGCCTGGATGGCGGGCCAGCGTGACGCCGCTCGCGCACCTGGTGCTCGAGCGGGTCGTGCCGCGCGAGCGGCGCGTTGCCATCGGGACCGAAGCGGATCCGGTCATGCTCGAGATCTTCAACAACCTGTTCATGTCCATCGCCGAGCAGATGGGATTGCGGCTGCAGAACACCGCCTATTCGGTCAACATCAAGGAGCGGCTCGATTTTTCCTGTGCCCTGTTCGACGACCAGGGCAACCTGATCGCCAACGCGCCCCACATGCCGGTGCACCTGGGCTCGATGGGCGAGTCGATCAAGACCGTAATCCGGGAAAACGCGGGCCGCATGCTTCCCGGAAACGTGTACATGCTCAACGCGCCCTACAACGGCGGCACCCATCTCCCGGACGTGACCGTGATTACGCCGGTGTTCGACGACGCGAGGCGCGAGATCCTGTTCTACGTCGGCTCGCGTGGCCATCACGCCGATATCGGCGGCACCACTCCCGGCTCCATGCCGCCCGATTCGGCCACGGTCGACGAGGAAGGCGTGCTGATCGACAATTTCCTGCTGGTCGAGGCCGGGCAACTTCGCGAGCACGAGGCGCGCGCGCTGCTTGCCTCGGGCCGCTACCCGGCGCGCAACATCGAGCAGAACCTGGCTGACCTGCGCGCGCAGATCGCCGCGAACGAGAAGGGGGTGCAGGAGCTGGGTCGCATGGTCGAGCACTTCGGCCTGGACGCGGTCCGCGCCTACATGCGCCACGTGCAGGACAACGCCGAGGAATCGGTGCGGCGGGTGATCGGCGTGCTGCGGGATGGCGAGTTCGAGTACCCGATGGACAGTGGCGCCGTCATCCGGGTCGCGATCCGGATCGGCGCCGAGCGGCGCAGCGCAACCATCGACTTCAGCGGCACGTCGGCGCAGTTGCCGAGCAACTTCAATGCCCCGTCGGCGGTTTGCATGGCGGCGGTGCTGTACGTCTTCCGCACGCTGGTGGACGACGATATTCCGCTCAATGCCGGCTGCCTGAAGCCGCTCGAGGTCGTGATCCCCGAGGGCTCGATGCTGCGGCCGCGCTACCCCGCGGCGGTCGTCGCCGGCAACGTCGAAACCTCCCAGTGCATCACCGATGCGCTCTACGGCGCGCTCGGCCTGCTGGCGGCGTCGCAGGGGACCATGAACAATTTCACGTTTGGCAACGCGCGCTACCAGTACTATGAGACCGTAGGCGGCGGCTCGGGCGCCGGGCCGAACTTCGACGGCGCCGACGTGGTGCAGACCCATATGACCAACTCGCGGCTCACCGATCCGGAAGTTCTCGAATGGCGCTATCCGGTCTTGCTGGAGAGTTTCAGCATTCGTCAGGGATCGGGTGGGCGCGGCCGCTGGCGCGGCGGACACGGGGCGGTGAGGCGCATCCGTTTTCTCGAGCCGATGACCGCGGCGATCCTTTCGGGCCATCGCCTGGTGTCGCCGCACGGCATGGCCGGTGGCGAGCCGGGCGCGGAGGGCAGGAACTATGTCATGCGGGCCGACGGAACGCGTACCGACCTCGGGCCCTGCGATCGAGCGGAAATGCAGCCGGGCGACGTGTTCGTGGTCGAGTCGCCAGGCGGCGGGGGGTTTGGCCCGCCCATCTGCTTATAATAGGGTCCGATGCAGTTGAAGCCTGCCCGGATACGAGGGATATGAGGATAAGAACGTTGCCCGCGAGCCATTGACACCGGCGCGCCCAATGTAACGCATGAATCAGACCGCGATCTACTCGAAAACCGGCAAGGGCGTGCAGGAAGCGACCGGCAAGACCAGCGTCTTGTCGCGCGCGGATCGCGCAGTGCTCGCCGCGATCGACGGCAAGACCACCGTCGGCGAGCTGAACATCAAGTTTGACAAGATCGCCGAAGCGAAATTCTTCGAGCTGATCGAGAAGCTCGAGCGCGACGGCTTCATCCGGGAAGCGTCGCCCGGCATCGCCACGCGGCCGCCGCAGGCGCCCGCAAAGCCCGTGTCCCAACCTTCGGTTCCCGCCGGTGGCGGAGGAGGGGGCGACCTCGATTTCACGCAGATTCTCCCGTCCGTGCCGGCCTCCAGGCCGAACATCGATCTCGCGGCGAAAGCCCGGGCCGAGGCCGAGCGCAAGGCGCAGGAGGAATCCCTTGGCTACCGGGCACGCCAGGAGGCCGAAGCGAAGGCGAAGGCGGAGGCGGACGCGCGGGCAAAGGCGGCTGCGGCGGCGGCACGAGCCAAGGCCGAGGCAGAGGAGCGGGCCAAGGCCGCGGCGGCGGCGCGAGCCAAGGCCGGGGCGGAAGCGCGCGCCAGAAAGCAGCCCGAGCCGCGGCCCACCGGACCGGCCAAGCCTGAGGTCGACCAGGAAAAGGCGAAGGAAGAAATCGAACGCGCGGCGCGCGAGGCGATGGAGCGGGCGCGCAAGGAGGCCGAGGAAAAGGCGAGCCGCGAGGCCGAGGCCCTGCGGCTGCAGCTGGAGCTGGAACGCCGGGCGCTCGAGGAGGCCGCGCAGCGGCAGCGCGAAGAGCAGGAGCGCAAGCGGCGCGAGGAGGAGGAAGAGCGCAGGCGCAAGGAGGAGGCCGAGCGCAAGGTGCGCGAGGAAGAGGAACGCAAGCGCAAGGAAGAAGAGGAGCGCAAGCGCCGCGAAGAAGAGGAACGCAAACGCAAGGAAGAGGCCGAGCGCAAGGCGCGTGAGGAAGCAGAGCGCAAGCGCCGCGAGGAAGAGGAACGCAAGCGCAAGGAAGAAGCCGAGCGCAAGGCGCGCGAGGAAGCCGAGCGCCGGCGCAAGGAAGAGGAGGAACGCAAGCGCAAGGAAGAGCAAGAGCGCAAGCGCAGGGAAGAAGAGGAGCGCAAGCGCAAGGAAGAGGCCGAGCGCAAGGCGCGCGAGGAAGCGGAGCGCCGGCGCAAGGAAGAGGAGGAGCGCAAGCGCAGGGAAGAGGCCGAGCGCAAGGCGCGCGAGGAGGCGGAGCGCCGGCGCAAGGAAGAGGATGAACGCAAGCGCAGGGAAGAGGAAGAGCGCCGGCGCAGCGAGGAGCGGGAACGCGCACGGCGCGAGGAACAGGAGCGCGTACTGCGCGAGGAACAGGAAGGCGCGCAGCGGGAGCAGCAGCCGGAAGCCGCGCCGCGCACGGGCGACGCCTTCGCAGAGTCGCTCCTCGCGGATCTGGAAAGCTTCTCGCAGCGCGACGAGGAGCAGCGCAAGGCGCGTGAGGCGGTCGAACGCGAGGAAACGGAGAAGGCGCACGCCGAGGCCGAGGCGCGCCGCCGGCGCGCGGAAGAGGAGCGTGCTCGCGAGGCTCAACTCACCTCCAGCATCCCGCCCGGAGGCGGCGAGGCGGCTTCGTCCACCGGGCGGGCGAAGCGTCGCCTGGCGGCAATTGTTGCCGCGGACGTCGTCGGCTACAGCCGCATGATGGGCCAGGACGAGGAGGGCACCCTCGCCCGCATGAGGGGGGTTCTGAACGACGTCATCCGGCCCACGGTAAGCGAGCACGGCGGCCACATCGTCAAGACCGTGGGTGACGGGCTTCTCATCGAGTTCGCCAGCGTCGTCGCGGCCGTGCGCTGGGCCGCCGAATCGCAGCAGGCGGTGGCCGAGTCGCAGGCGAAAATCGTACGCGACCGGCAGATCATCTTCCGCATGGGAATCAATCTCGGCGACATCATCGATGACGACAATGACGTCTTCGGCGATGGCGTGAACGTCGCGTCGCGCCTGGAGGGACTGGCGGACAACGGCGGGATCTGCATTTCGAGCACGGTCTATGACCAGATCCGCGACAAGGTCCCCTACAAATTCCAGGATCTGGGAAATCAGCGGTTCAAGAATATCTCGCGTCCGGTGCGCGTCTACCGTCTCAAGGACGAGCGTGAGGAGGCCGAGAAGGCGCGTCGGCCCGTGCTGCAGGACGCGGCGACGATGGAGCCCGCGACCGCGAGAATGCCGCGCGAGGAGTTGGACGAGATCGAGGTCAGCGAGGACGACCTCCGGATGGACGAGGTCAAGCGCGACGAGAAGGTGCTGACCAAGGAGGCCCGCAAGGAGGCGCGCGAGCGTGCGAGAGAGGAAAAGCGCAGGCTGAAGGAGGAAAAGCGCCGGCTGAAGGCCGAGCAGGAGCCGATCAAGCCGATTAAGATCCGCCGGACGCGAAAGTGGGGCCGGACGATCGCCGTGCTATTCGTGTTGCTGGTTGCCGGCACGCTCGGCGCGGTGCACTTTGCGCCGGTGCCGACCGCCAAGTACGAGAGGGCGGCGAGCGCTGCGTTCGGACAGCCCGTGAAAATCGGCTCGGCGCACATGTCGCTGTTCCGGGGGCTCGAACTGGTCTTCGAGCGCGTCACTGTCGGGGAGGCGTATATCTCAAAGGTGCACGCCTTTCCGGAGATCGGCACGCTGCTGGGTGACCAGAACATATTCAGGCGCTTCGAACTCGAGGCACCGGTCGTGCACCAAGAGCAACTCGGCGCCTTGTTGTTCGGCGCCATCAAGCCCGGGGGCCTGAAAGTCGAGCAGATCGAAGCCAGGAAGCTGCGACTCGCAGGGCCGCTGCCGCTGCCGCCTCTAGACGCGGACGTGCGCATTGCGAACGACGGCACGCTCAAATCGGTGACCCTGACCGGGTCGGACAAGCTCGTCGCCACGCTCACCCCGAAGGGAAGCGGGATCGTTGGCGTGGAGCTGAACGCCGCCAGCTTCACGCTGCCGTTCGCACCGGACGTATCGCTTTCGTCGTTCACCATGAAGGGCTCCGCCGACCGAGGCGGCATGAACCTCAGCGAGTGGGACGGCAACGTACTGGATGGCAACCTCTCCGGGACCGCGCAGATTCAATGGGGCCCGTCGTGGACGGTCGAGGGCAAGCTCAAGGTCCATCGCATCAACGCCGCGGTGTTCGCTCCGGCGCTGCTGTCGGAGGGATTGATCGAGGACGGCCGGGGCAGCTATCGCATGAGCGGGCCCAGTCCCACGAAGCTGATGCAGGGCGCGCACATCGAAGGCAGCTTCGGCATGGGCAAGGGCGTGCTGGGCAGCTTCGACCTGTCGCGTGCGATCCAGACCTCCGGCGGCCAGAGCCAGGGCAGGACGATATTCGCCGAACTGAGCGGCGAAGGAGTCTATGAGAAGGGCACAATCACGTTACGCAACATCAATATCGCCGCCGGCGCGCTCAACGCCGCGGCGAGCGCGGAAATCGCGCCGGGCGGGGCGCTGAGCGCGCGCATCGTCGCGGACATGAAAACGCCGGGCCAGACGCTGCGCCAGACGCTCAATCTGACCGGTACGGTGAAGGAGCCGGTGGTCAAGGAGAACCGCAGGTAACGACGCGTCGCCGCAAGGTCGCCTGTTAGAATTCCGTCTTACCGGCTTTGCCCCGATGGCCATTATCCTCAAGCTCCGCGGCGCGCGCGCGCTGTCGGAGTTCAGACTCGCCAAGCTTCTCCCCCCGCTGCAACAGGCATTCCAGGGCGTTCGCAGCGTCGCCGCCGAGTACTGGCACTTCGTGGAGGTGGCGCGCTCACCCGACCCGGCGCAGCAGCGCCTGCTCGAACGCCTGCTCGAGTACGGCGCGCCGCCCGGGGCGCCGCGCGAGGGCGTGGCCCTGTATCTGGTCGTGCCGCGCATCGGAACCATCTCTCCGTGGTCGTCCAAGGCGACCGACATCGCGCACGCTTGCGGCCTGGACTGGGTGCTGCGCATCGAGCGGGGAATCGCGTATTACGTAGAGACGCAGGGATCGCCCGCGCGTCCCGTGCTCGCCGGGCAATTGCACGACCGCATGACCGAGACGGTACTGGAGTCGCTGGACGATGCGGCCCAGCTCTTCCGCCACGTGCCGCCACGGCCTCTCGCGCAGGTGCCGCTCGCGCGGCTCGAGCAGGCGAACCTGGAGCTCGGCCTCGCGCTGTCGGCCGACGAAATCGACTACCTGCGCGCCGCCTATGCGCGGCTCGGGCGCGACCCCACCGATGCCGAGCTGACCATGTTCGCGCAGGCCAACTCCGAGCATTGCCGCCACAAGATCTTCAACGCCCGGTGGATACTTGACGGCCAGCCGCAGGAACACTCGCTCTTCGCCATGATCCGGCATACGCATGCGGTCCACCCGGAGGGCACCGTGGTCGCGTACTCCGACAACGCCGCAGTGATGCAGGGCCGGGAAGCTCTGCGCTTCTACGCGGATTCCGACGGCGTTTATCGCGCGCACGCCGAGCTCACGCACACGGTGATGAAGTGCGAGACGCACAATCACCCGACCGCCATCTCGCCGTTCCCCGGCGCAGCCACCGGCGCCGGCGGCGAGATCCGCGACGAAGGCGCCACCGGCCGCGGCGCGAAGCCCAAGGCGGGGCTGGTCGGCTACTCCGTATCAAACCTTCGCATTCCCGGTGCGCTCGAGCCGTGGGAGCGCGACGATCCTGGCAAGCCCCACCGGATCGCGTCGGCGCTCGACATCATGCTCGAGGGTCCGATCGGCGCCGCTTCGTTCAACAACGAGTTCGGGCGTCCGAACCTCGCAGGCTACTTCCGCAGCTTCGAGGCGCGCGTCGGCGGCGTGCAGCGCGGCTACCACAAGCCGATCATGCTCGCCGGCGGCATCGGCAACATCAACGCGGCGCACTCCGCGAAGGCGCCGCTCGCGGAGGGCACGTTGCTGGTGCAGCTCGGCGGGCCGGGCATGCTGATCGGCATGGGCGGCGGCGCCGCCTCGTCGATGGGCTCGGGGGCCAACATCGAAGACCTCGACTTCGACTCGGTACAGCGCGGCAACGCGGAGATCCAGCGCCGCGCGCAGGAGGTGATCGACCGGTGCTGGCAGCTCGGCGCCGCGAACCCGATCCTGTCGATTCACGACGTCGGCGCCGGCGGGCTGTCCAATGCGCTTCCGGAACTGGTGCATTCGGCCGGGCGCGGCGCGCGGGTCGAGCTGCGCGCCGCGCCCTCCGAGGATTCCGGCATGTCGCCGCGCGAAATCTGGTGCAACGAGGCGCAGGAGCGTTACGTCCTCGGAATCGCGCCGCAGGATCTCGAACGCTTCCGCGCCATCTGCGAGCGCGAGCGGTGCCCGTTCGCGGTGCTAGGCAGCGCCACCGCGGACGGCCAGCTGAGCGTCGCAGATCGCGAGTTCGGCAACAAGCCCGTCGACATCGCACTAGACACGGTGCTCGGAAAGCCGCCCAAGATGCTGCGCGACGTGAAGCGCCTGCGGCGCGCGCTCGAGCCCCTATCGCTTGCCGACATCGCGCTGAAGGAAGCGGCGTACCGGGTGCTGCGCCATCCCGCGGTCGCCAACAAGACTTTCCTCGTCACCATCGGCGATCGCACCGTCGGCGGGCTGTGCTCGCGCGATCCGATGGTCGGTCCGTGGCAGGTGCCCGTCGCGGACTGCGCGGTGACACTGCTCGACTACGACGGCTACGCAGGCGAGGCGTTCGCGCTCGGGGAGCGAACGCCGCTCGCGCTCATCGATGCGCCGGCCTCGGGTCGGATGGCGGTGGCCGAGGCGCTCACGAACCTTGCCGCCGCGCGCGTCGGCGATCTCGGCCGCGTCAAGCTTTCGGCCAACTGGATGGCGGCCGCGGGACGCCCGGGCGAAGATGCCGCGCTCTACGACACCGTGCGCGCGGTGGCGCTCGAGTTCTGCCCTGCGCTCGGGGTGGCGATTCCGGTGGGCAAGGATTCTCTTTCGATGCGCACCGCCTGGGATGAAAAGGAGGTGGTAGCGCCGCTGTCGCTCATCGTCTCGGCGTTCGCGGCGGTCGAGGACGCGCGCGCCACGCTCACGCCGCGCCTGCGCGCCGATCGCGGCGATACCGAGCTGCTGCTGATCGACCTCGGCCGCGGGCGGAACCGTCTGGGGGGCTCGATCCTCGCGCAGGTTTACGGTCGCTTCGGCGAGGAGTGCCCCGACGCGGACGACGCCTCGCTCGTGAAGCGCTTCTTCGAGGCCATCCAGGGCCTGGCTGCCGAGGGGCTGCTGCTCGCGTATCACGATCGCTCGGACGGCGGGCTGCTGGCGACGGCCTGCGAGATGGCCTTCGCCGGACACTGCGGGGTGACGCTGAGCCTGGATGCGATCGCCTCCGTCGCGGCGGAGGACGTCGACGCGTTCAAGCGCAACAGCGATGCCCAGCTCGCCGGGCGCGCGAACGATCTCGCGCTCGCCGCGCTTTTCGCCGAGGAGCTCGGGGCGCTAGTGCAGATCCGAGCCGAGGACCGCACGCGCGTGATGGACGCGCTGCGCGCGGCCGGCCTGGGCGATTGCGCGCACCTGGTCGGCCAGCTGAATTCGCGCGACGAGCTACGCATCACGCGCAACGCGAAGCCGGTATTCGCCGAGAAGCGGGTCGAGCTGCAGCGTGCCTGGAGCGAGGTGAGCTGCCGCATGCAGGCGCTGCGCGACAATCCGGAATGCGCCATGGAGGAGCACGAGCGCATTCTCGACGCGGGCGATCCGGGACTCTCGGTGACGACGAGCTTCGATCCGAAGGAAATCTTCGTCGCCTCGGGCGCGCGCCCGCGCATCGCGGTGCTGCGCGAGCAGGGCGTTAACAGCCAGACGGAGATGGCCGCGGCGTTCACGCGCGCCGGCTTCGAGGCGGCGGACGTGCACATGTCGGACGTGCTCGCCGGACGCGCGCGACTCGCCGGCTTCAAGGGATTCGTCGCCTGCGGCGGCTTCTCCTACGGGGACGTGCTCGGCGGCGGGCAGGGATGGGCCAAGTCGATCCTGTTCCACGCCGCGGCGCGGCGCGAGTTCGAGGCCTTCTTCGCGCGCAGCGACAGCTTCGCGCTCGGCGTGTGCAACGGCTGCCAGATGATGGCGGCGCTGAAGGAGCTGATTCCCGGCGCCGGGCACTGGCCGGCGTTCCTGCGTAACCGCTCCGAGCAGTTCGAGGCGCGCTTCGTCATGGTCGAAATCACCGAGAACCCGTCGATCCTGTTCCAGGGCATGGCGGGCAGCCGCATGCCAATCGCGGTGGCGCACGGAGAAGGGCGCGCGGCGTTCGCGGCGCCGGGCGACGCCGGCCGCGCGCTCGTCACCATGCGCTTCGTCGACCACCGCGGCAACGCCACCGAAACTTATCCCTACAATCCGAACGGCTCGCCCGGCGGCATCACCGGCCTAACCACGGCCGACGGCCGATTCAACGTGGTGATGCCGCACCCGGAACGCGTTTTCCGCAGCGTGCAGATGTCCTGGGCCCCCGACGGTGCGGGCGAGGACTCGCCCTGGATGCGTCTGTTCTATAACGCGCGGCGCTGGGTCAGTTGAAGCTCGACGCGCCGTTCTACACCGAGGAGGAGCTCGACGCGCTCGAGCGCGAGAACCCGCGCGCGGCGCTGCGCATCGCGCGCGAGCAGGCCCTGCTGAAGAAGCAGCTCGAGGGGGCCGCTCCGGCCGGAGCCAGTCTGCCGAGCGATGAGCAAGTCAGGGAATCTCTATCAGAGGTGCGGCAGGTCCTGATGCGCGACGGCGGAGACCTCGATTTCGTGTCGCTCGAGCAAGGCGTGCTCACGGTGCGCCTGAAGGGCGCCTGCGCCGGCTGCCCGCGCTCGGCGCTCGACCTGAAGAACGTGGTCGAGGCGTTGCTTCGCAAGCGCTTTCCTGCGCTGCGCGAAGTGCGAAATCTGCGCTGAGCGGCATGGCGCACGACCATCACCACGAGCACCATCATTACCGCCCGCGCGGCGATGCGGCGCGCCGGCTCTGGCTGGCCGTGGCGCTCACGCTCGGCTACGCGCTCGTCGAGGCGGCGGGCGGCTGGTGGGCTGGATCGCTCGCGCTGCTCGCCGACGCCGGCCACATGGTGACCGATGGAGCGTCGCTTGCGCTCGCCGCGCTCGCCGCCTGGGCGGCGCGCCGGCCGGTGTCGGCGCGGCATTCCTTCGGCCTGGGACGGGCGGAGATGTTCGCGGCGCTTGCCAACAGCCTGGTGATGCTGGCGATCGTCGTGCTGCTCGCGTTCGAGGCTTATGCGCGCCTGGCGAGCCCGCAGCCGGTGCGCGGGCTGGAGGTGAGCGCGGTGGCGGCGGTCGGCCTGGCACTCAATCTGTACGTGGCGCGGCTGCTCGCGCGCGACGCGCACAACCTGAACACGCGCGCTGCGCTGCTGCACGTCATGGGCGACCTGCTCGGGTCGGTTGCGGCGCTCGCTTCGGGGCTGGTGATCGCGGCCACAGGCTGGACCACGATCGATCCGCTCGCCACCTTCGTCATCTGCGTGCTGCTGATCGCCTCGAGCGTCAAGCTGCTGCGCGAGGCGGTGCACGGGCTGATGGAGGGCGTGCCGCCCGGCCTCTCTCTGCAGGAGGTGGGCGAGGCGCTCGCCGCGGTGCCGGGCGTTGCCTCGGTGCACGACCTGCACGTGTGGATGCTATCGGGCGAGCGCCTGTCGCTCTCGGCGCACGTCGTTGTCGCCGACCTCGCCCAGTGGGAGGCGACGCTGCGCGCGCTGCAGCGCGTGGCCGAGGAGCGCTTCCACATCGACCACGTGACGCTGCAACCCGAGCCGCAGCAGCGCGTCCTGCGGCGCGTCGACGCGAAGCGCTGACCGCTGCGCGTCAGGCGGCCTTCGCGACCGAAGGCAGGCCGGCGAGCGCCATCGCCAGTTCGGCCTCGTCGTATTGCTGGTCGACCAGCTTGCCCGAGAAATAGTCCATGTAGGCCTGCATGTCGAAATGCCCGTGGCCGCAGAGATTGAACAGGATCGCCTGCGGCTTTCCCTCCTGCTTGCAGCGCAGCGCCTCGTCGATTGCGCCCTTCACCGCGTGGTTCGCCTCGGGCGCCGGCAGGATCCCCTCGGCTCGCGCGAAGGCGACGCCGGCGGCGAAGACCTCCTTCTGCTGATAGGCGCGGGCCTCGAGCAGGCCGAGCTCCTTGCAGTGCGAGACGAGCGGCGCCATGCCGTGGTAGCGCAGGCCGCCGGCGTGGAATCCGGGCGGGGTGAAGGTCGAGCCGAGCGTGTGCATCTTCACCAGCGGCGTCAGATGCCCGGTGTCGCCGAAGTCGTAGGCATACTTGCCGCGCGTCAGGCTCGGGCAGGCCGCGGGCTCGATCGCCACGATGCGGCGCTTCTTGCCGCCGCGTAGCTGCGCGCCGAGGAACGGGAACACCAGGCCGGCGAAATTGGAGCCGCCGCCGGTGCAGCCGACCAGCACGTCCGGGTCGTCTCCCGCCATCTCGAACTGCGCCATCGCCTCCTGGCCAACCACGGTCTGATGCATGAGCACGTGGTTTAGGACGGAGCCCAGCGCGTACTTCGTGTCGTCGTGAGTGGCGGCGACCTCGACCGCCTCCGAGATCGCGATGCCGAGGCTGCCCGGGTGGTCCTTCGCCTTCTCCAGGATCGCTCGTCCGGACTGGGTTTCGGCCGACGGCGAGGCGACGCAAGTCGCGCCATAGGTCTCCATCAGTGCGCGGCGGTAGGGCTTCTGGTTGTACGACACGCGCACCATGAACACCTTGATCTCGATGCCGAACAGCGCTCCGGCGAAGGCGAGCGAGGATCCCCACTGGCCGGCTCCGGTCTCGGTGGTGATCTTCCTGATGCCCGCCTGCTTGTTATAGAAGGCCTGCGCCACAGCGGTATTGGGCTTGTGGCTGCCGGCGGGCGAGACCCCCTCGTACTTGTAGTAGATCCGGGCGGGCGTGCCCAGCACCTTCTCCAGCCGGCGCGCGCGGTAAAGCGGTGAGGGCCGCCACTGCTTGTAGATGTCGCGCACCGGCTCCGGGATTTCGATCTCGCGCTGGGTGCTCACCTCCTGCATGATGAGCTCCATCGGAAAGAGGGGCGCCAAGTCGTCGGGTCCGACCGGCTGCTTGGTTCCAGGGTGCAATACGGGCGGCGGCGGCGAGGGAAGGTCCGCCATGATGTTGTACCAGTGCTTCGGGATGCGCGATTCGTCGAGCAGGTATTTGACGGTGTCGGTCATGGCGTTTCCTCCGTTGAGGCGCTCATGCTAGCTCAAAGAAACAGGTTCAGCACCCCGTCCAGGCCCGAATAATCGAGCGCGAACGCGGCGAACTCGCGCACGATCGGCTTGGCGCGATAGGCGACGGAAAACGCCGCCTCGTCCATCATCGGCAGGTCGTTCGCTCCATCGCCGATGGCGATCATCTGTTCGCGCCGCACGCCGATTGCGCGCGCCGCCGCGCGCACCGCCTCGGCCTTGACGCGCGCATTGACGATCTCGCCCACCACTCTCCCGGTCAGCCGGCCGTCCCGCAGCTCGAGCTCGTTGGAGCGGACGTAGTCGAAGCCCAGGCGCGTGCGCAAGCGCTCGGTGAAAAAGGTGAACCCGCCCGAGACGAGCATCAGCTTGAGCCCGGCGGCCTTGCACGCCTCGATGAGGCGCTCGGCGCCGGGCGACAAGCGCAGCTTTTCGCGGTACACACTCTCGAGGGCCTCGAGCGGCACGCCCTCGAGCAGCGCCACGCGGCGCCGCAGGCTTTCCGTGAACTCAATCTCGCCGCGCATGGCGCGCGCCGTGATGGCGGCGATCTCGGCCTTGCGGCCGACGGCCTCGCCGATCTCGTCGATGCACTCGATGGTGATCAGGGTCGAGTCCATGTCCGTCGCCAGCAGCCGCATGTCGGCGAGCCGAAGCTCGTGGCGCAGCCAGCCGTAGTCGATCGAGCGCTCGGCGCACCAGGCCCCGAGCGCGGGGAAGGGGGCGGCGTCGCTCAGCCTGAACGCGCCCGCGCCGCGCGGCTCGACCGAGCGCGCGCCGCACAGCTTCGCCAGTGCCAGCGCCTGCTCGCGGTTCGCGCCCCGCCCTTGCAGCAGCAGTTGCATCACGCGGCGAGCTGGCGCAGCAGGTCTCGCGCCGCGTGCGCGCGGTCGCGCCACTCTGGCATCTTCACCTCCAGGCGCAGGCGATCCTGTCCGGCAAGGCGCGCGCCGCGGCGTCGCTGCACGAAATCGATGATCTTCTGGGCGTCGATCGGGGGCCGCGGGACGAACTGGAGCTGCAGCGCCTCGTGCGTGGCGTCTAGCCGCGAGACGCCCACGGACTTCGCCATGAGGCGCAGCGCGTGACACTCGATGAGCGCGCGCGCCGCTTCGGGCAGATCGCCGAAGCGGTCCACCAGCTCCTCGTGCATCGCCTCGAGATCCTCGGCGGATTCGCAGTTCGCCAGCCGCTTGTAGAGCGTGAGGCGTTCGTGCACGTCGCTGCAGTAGGCGGCCGGCAGCAGCGCAGGAACGTGGAGATTGACCTCCGTGGAGAGATCGAAAGCGTCCTCCAATTCCGGACCCTTGCCCGCTTTCAGGCTCCTCACAGCCCTTTCCAGCATGCTGGCGTAGAGCGAAAAGCCGATCTCCTGGATCTCGCCCGATTGCGATTCGCCCAGCACTTCCCCCGCGCCGCGGATCTCGAGATCGTGCATCGCGAGGTAGAAGCCCGAGCCGAGTTCCTCCATCATCTGGATCGCCTCGAGCCGCTTCTTGGCCTGCGCCCCGAGCGCTTCCTCGTCGGGGGTGAGCAGGTAGGCGTAGGCCTGGTGGTGCGAGCGGCCGACGCGGCCGCGCAGCTGGTGCAGCTGCGCCAGGCCGAACTTGTCGGCCCGGTTGATGACGATGGTATTGGCGGTCTGGATGTCGAGCCCGGTCTCGATGATCGTGGTGCACAGCAGCAGGTTGTGGCGCTGGGTCGTGAACTCGCGCATCACCCGTTCCAGCTCGCGCTCGCGCAACTGGCCATGCGCCACCGCGATCCTCGCCTCTGGCAGCAGCCGCGTCAGCCGCTCGCGCATGCGCTCGATCGATTCGACCTCGTTGTGCACGAAGTAGACCTGGCCGCCGCGCTTGAGCTCGCGCAGCACCGCCTCGCGGATCTGGCCCTCGGACCAGGGCGCGACGAAGGTCTTGATGGCAAGGCGCCGCTGCGGCGCGGTCGCGATCACCGAAAAGTCCCGCACGCCCTCTAGCGACATGGCGAGCGTCCGCGGAATCGGGGTGGCGGTTAGGGTGAGGACGTCGACCTCGGCGCGCAGTTGCTTGAGCGCCTCCTTCTGTCGCACGCCGAAACGGTGCTCCTCGTCGATGATCACCAGCCCGAGCCGCGCGAACTTCGTGCCCGCGGACAGCAGCTTGTGGGTGCCGATGACGATGTCGATCTCGCCGGCGGCGAGCTCCTGGACGGTCTTCGAGGCCTCTTTTGCATTCTTGAAACGCGAAAGCTCGGCGATGCGCACCGGCCAGTCGGCGAAGCGGTCGGCGAAGGTCTGGAAATGCTGCTCGGCGAGGAGGGTGGTGGGGCACAGGATCGCCACCTGCTTGCCGTCGGCGACGGCGACGAACGCGGCGCGCAGGGCCACCTCGGTCTTGCCGAAGCCGACGTCGCCGCACACGAGGCGGTCCATCGGTTTTCCCGCGGTCATGTCCGCGAGCACCGCCTCGATCGCCTGCGCCTGGTCGGGCGTTTCCTCGAAGCCGAAGCCCTCGGCGAACGCCTCCAGATCGTGGTGCTGGAGGCCGAAGCGGTGCCCCTCTCGCGCGGCGCGCTTCGCGTAAAGCGCGAGCAGGGCGGCGGCGGTGTCGCGCACCTGTTTCGCGGCCCTGGCCTTCGCCTTGTCCCATTGCCCGCTGCCGAGCTTGTGCAGCGGCGCGGCCTCGGGCTGGGCGCCGGAGTAGCGGCTGATGACGGCAAGCTGCGACACCGGCACGTACAGCCGGTCGCCGCCCTCGTATTCGAGCAGCAGGAACTCGTTATTGCCGTCGCCCAGGTCGAGCTCTGCGAGACCCAGGTAGCGGCCGATGCCGTGCTGGGCGTGTACCACCGGGTCGCCGACCTTGAGCTCGGAGAGATCGCGCAGCATGCCCTCGAGCGAGCTAGCCTTGTCCCGTGCGCGCGCCCGACGCCGCGCCGTGCCTGCGTACAGCTCGGTCTCGGTGACGACCGCCCACCCTTCCGCGGGCAGGGCGAAGCCGCTCGCGAGCGGCGCGACCGTGAGTGCGAACGGAGCCTGCTCTCGAATGAAGCTTTCAAAGTCGGGAATCGGCTTCGGATGAAGACCGTATTCGGCGAGGTAGGCGGCCATCGTCTCGCGCCGGCCCGCCGACTCGGCCGCAAGCAACACGCGTAGCCCGGAGGTTTCGAGGTATGCCTTCAGCGCGGCGAGCGGATCGTGCGCGCGGCGCTCGACCGCGATCGGGGGCAGCGGCGCCGCCGCGAGCGGCTGGTCCGCGTCCGGTTCCCCGCGCTCGAGCGGCAGATCGACTCGCGGGTGCGACTTGGCGCGCAGGAAGAACTCCTCCGCGGGAAGGAAGATCTGCGCCGGCCGCAGCAGGGGGCGCTCGGGGTCGCCGCCCAGCATCCGGTAGCGCGACTGGGCGTCACGCCAGAATTCATCGATCGCGGCCGGAACGTCGTGGTGCAGGGCGAGGGTCGCCTCCCCGGGGAGGTAATCGAACAGGGTGGCGACCGATTCGAAGAACAGCGGCAGGAAGTACTCGGCGCCGGCGGCGGGAATGCCGCTCGAGACGTCGCGGTACAGGGCCTTCTTCGACGCGTCGCCCTCGAACGTCTCGCGGAAGCGGCCGCGGAAGCGCGCGCGCGCCGGCTCGTCGAGCGGGAACTCGCGCGCCGGCAGCAGCCGCACCTCCTTGACCCCGTAAAGCGTGCGCTGCGTGTCGGCGTCGAAAGTCTTGATGGAATCGATGAGGTCATCGTCCAGGTCGAGACGCAGCGGGAGCGGGTTCCCCATCGGGAACAGATCGATGATGCCGCCCCGGACGCAGTACTCGCCCGGCGCGACCACCTGCGTTACGTGCTGGTAGCCCGCCGTAAGCAGCTGCCGACGCAGCGCCTCGGCGTCCAGGCGCGTCCCGACGCGAAGAAAAAAGGTGTGGGCGGCGAGGTAGGCGGGCGGCGCGAGCCGCACGAGAGCCGTCGAGGCCGGCGCGAGCGCGACGTCGAACTCGCCGCGCTGGATGTGATACAGCGTGGCGAGACGCTCGGATACCAGGTCCTGGTGCGGAGAAAACCGGTCGTAGGGCAGCGTCTCCCAGTCGGGCAGCAGGCACACGCGCAGCCCGGGCGAGAACCAGCCGATCTCCTCGAGCAGCCGCTGCGCGTCGAGCGCCGTGGCCGTCACCACCGCAATCGGGTGCGCCGATTGCGCGAGTCGCGCCAGGGCGAGCGCATCCGCCGAGCCGGCAAGCTGGGTGATGCGCCGGCGCGATTGAGGATGCGGAAGCTCGT
>Ga0316620_10000098_pt1 | contig 34106 bp, 36 predicted proteins | sample OWC_Aug_M1_C1_D5_FD_207651 | JGI IMG/M metagenome (GOLD analysis project Ga0316620, IMG submission 207651) | Wetland soil microbial communities from Old Woman Creek delta, Ohio, United States - OWC_Aug_M1_C1_D5_B | ecosystem: Environmental > Terrestrial > Soil > Wetlands | place: USA: Ohio...
AGTTGACTTTGAGCCGAAATCGCGAGCGCATCACCTTCGTGTACGTCCGTGCTGGACAACGCGCTAACCCCATTGACTGTGAGGGTGGACTTGCCAGTGATCGAAAGAGCTGGGCTGATACCCACACCTCCGACGAGGGTCGTCGCGCCGATATTGGTCACCTCCGGGGTCGCACCCAGGACCGCGAAGCTCGCCAATTCTTGACCCAGTATTGGCTCGGCCAATGCTTGGGAAGGGCCGTAAGCAAGTGCGACGAGCAACGGTATTGCCAATTTCATGGTGTTCATTTGCCATCTCCTCTGTCGCCTGCCTCTCGAAACCTGCTTGAGCGAACAGGCGCAGTCTGTGCGCTACCGAACATAACCGAAATCGTGTTTTTCACTCACAGAATTAGACGCATAAAGCGTGCCCCGAAAAGGCATTCGCTTAGCATTCAAGTGTCTGGAAAACGAGGTGCGATTGACGCACAGGCCCTTTAGAGCCCATGTGTAAAGTATTTCGACAGAACTCGGTTGCGAGTCTTGTGAAACTGAATTCTCCGCAAGCACCGGCATGGCGCGCATCCGCACAGGCCAGCTCGGCGTCTGGCGTCGATCTCGGCAACGGCACCGTGCCAACAGCTCAGGCTAGAACGCAAGCCAGCTGGGATCCCTGCAACCGCTAAAGCGTTGCAGCAGGTTGCTTGCATCGCATTTTTCTGCGAGACACGCTTCGAAGTCCGGGCCATGCGTGCACTTGAAACCGCATTTGCCATTCAGGTCGGCGATATCCTGAATGTCGGCGTTGGCCTTCTGGCTGGCCGCTCTTAGGGCCTCGGGCTCGAGCACGGGAATGCGTGGTTCGAGATACTGCTGCAGCTTCCCCAGGCTCGCCTGTTCCTTCACTGCCTCCGCTTGCGTACGCTGCAGCATTTCCTGCAGCGTCTCATCCGAAAGTCCCGCATTCTGCACGGGCAGTGAGCCGTGGCGTCGAGCCCGCAATTCCTGCTCGAGCATGCTCTGGTTGCTGCTCCGCTCCCGTACAGACCATTGCATGATGCGAAAGCAGTACGCGGCCCGGAACTCGATGGCGGTCGGAACGCGAGCCGCCCACGCCGTCGTCGACGCAAACTGAAACAGCAACAGACTCGCAACCAGTCGCTTCATTGAGTCTCGCCCGCGGTCGCAGGGGTTTCGACGCGCACGATGTCGCACTCGCCGGATTTGACCGGGAACTGAAAAGAAAAACGCTGCAGCCCCTATCGCGAGGGCGAGCCGGGCACCTTCGACAACCGACTACTGCGCCGCGCTCGAGCTTCCGTCGGCGAAGTGTCGGTCCTCATCGTCGTGCCGGTCGCTTTCCTTGGCGAGAAACATCAAGGACATGAGCACGATCCCGAGCGTGCCCCCGGCGACCAGCCACGCTAATCCCTCCAGCACGGCCTCCATTGCACCTCCTGTTTTCGCTCTTTTGTATGAGGCAAGGTCGTCCAAAGACCTTATACGACACGTCAGTCTTTAATGTCAACATATTGTTAGGAAAGCCGTTTTGAGCTTCAAAACGAGCCTGTAAGTTCCGACCCCAACACCGAGCGACCACATTGAGAACTGTGCGGCGTAGAGCGGGTGGTCCTCGGCGAGCACGCCCTTCGCCATCGGCGCGACCACGACGGACGGATCGCCCGGATAGCCGAAGAAGTGGCGCACCCCGAGGGCGCGGAGATACCTTACGATCAGTTCCGATACGTTCATGGCTCCCGGATTCCAATCCAGTCTAAGACGCTGATTTTATTGCTGTCGGCCGCCAGCGAGGGCTCGCGCCGGGTAGATCATAGACCGCGCGCCCAGGCGCGCTCCACTAGAATAGCGGCCTCGGGAGGCGAATCCGAATGAACCCACGCAAGCTGCTGCGAATCATCGCCGTCGTTCTGGTGGCGGGCCTGCCGGCCTATCTGGCTCCGCCCTCGCTCGCCGAGTCGCGTACCCTGCCGGCGAACGCCAAGCGCGGGGAGATCCGGCACGTCCAGGACATGCTGGTCGAGATCGACGGCAAGAGAATGATGCTCGCCCCCGGCGCGCAGATCCGCAACGCGCAGAACCTGATCATCGTTCCAGCGGCGCTGCCGCCCGGCGCCTACGTCAAGTATGTTCTCGACGCGCAGGGCATGGTGTCGCGCGTGTGGATCCTGACGCGACAGGAAGCCGCGCAGCCGGACCCGCGCAAGTGACCGCGGCCGCGCCCGCCAAGCCCATGCCCGGCCGGCTCTACATCCGCACCTTCGGCTGTCAGATGAACGAGTACGACTCGGCCAAGATGGCCGACGTGCTCGCCCAAGCCGAAGGCCTCGAGCCGACCGCGCGACCCGAGGACGCGGATCTCATCGTCTTCAATACCTGCTCGGTGCGCGAGAAAGCGCAGGAGAAGGTGTTTGCCGATCTCGGTCGCGTGCGCCAGCTCAAGCGCGACCGGCCCGGCCTCATGATCGCGGTCGGCGGCTGCGTCGCGAGCCAGGAGGGCGCCGCCATCCTCGAGCGCGCGCCGTACGTCGACGTGGTGTTCGGCCCGCAGACGCTGCATCGCCTGCCGGAGCTGCTGGCGCGCCGGCGCCGCGAAGGTCGCGCCCAGGTGGACGTGAGCTTTCCGGAAATCGAGAAATTCGACGCCCTGCCGCCCGCGCGCGCCGATGGCGCCTCCGCCTTCGTCTCGATCATGGAAGGTTGCAGCAAGTATTGCAGCTTCTGCGTCGTCCCTTACACGCGCGGTGAGGAGGTTTCCCGATCGTTCGACGACGTGATCGCGGAGATCGCCGGGCTCGCCGCGCAGGGCGTGAAGGAAGTGACCCTCCTCGGGCAGAACGTGAACGCCTGGCGCGGCGAGATCGAGGGCGAAACAGCCGACTTTGCCGAGCTGCTGCGCTACGTCGCGCACATCGACGGCCTGGAGCGCGTCCGCTACACGACCTCGCATCCGCGCGAGTTCACCCAGCGTCTCATCGACGCTCACGGCGAGCTGCCGCAGCTCGCCGAGCACGTCCACCTGCCCGTGCAATCCGGTTCGGACCGGGTGCTTGCGGCCATGAAGCGCGGCTACACCGCGCTCGAGTATCGCTCGATCGTCCGGCGCCTGCGCAAGGCGAGACCCGCGATCAGCCTTTCGTCCGACTTCATCGTCGGCTTTCCGGGTGAAACGGCGGCGGACTTCGAGGCGACGCTGCGGCTCGTGCAGGATCTGCAGTTCGATGATTCCTATTCCTTCGTCTACAGCCCGCGGCCGGGTACGCCGGCCGCCGAGCTGGCAGACGACACGCCGCGCGAGGAAAAGCTCGAGCGCCTGCAGCGGCTCCAGGCGCTGATCGACGCGCAGGCGCGCTCGGTGAGCGAGGGCATGCTCGGCACGGTGCAGCGCGTCCTGGTCCGGGGCCCGTCACGCAGGGATGCGAGCGAGCTTGCGGGGACCACGGGGAACAACCGCGTGGTGAATTTTCCGGGCGATCGGCGCCTGATCGGCCGCTTCGCGGAAGTGAAGATCACCGAGGCGATGTCCCATTCACTGCGCGGCGAGGTCGCGGCGGCGCGGTGACCCGAGGCACCTCATCCAGGCCCGTTGAACTGCGGCTCGAGCCCGTCGACAACCCGCGCCTCGCGCGACTGTGCGGGGCGCTGGATGCGAACCTGCGCCAGATCGAGTCCGCGTTCGACGTGGCGATCGCGCGCCGCGGCGCCCGCTTCACGGTGCGCGGTGAATCGGAGCATGCGGTCCGCGCGGCGCGCGCCATCGAGCATTTCTACGGGAAGGCGGAGGGCGAGCTGTCGCTGGACGACGTGCAGCTCGGACTGACCGAGCTCGCCCAGGGCCACGCGCCCGCACCGGCGCAGGAAGGGCCGCAGCTCCTCACCCGCCGCACCGACCTGCACGGACGCACGCCGAACCAGATCCGCTACCTCGAGAACATCCTCGCGCACGACATCACCTTCGGCATCGGGCCGGCCGGCACCGGAAAGACCTACCTCGCGGTCGCCTGCGCGGTGGATGCCCTGGAGCGCGACTCCGTCAAGCGCATCGTCCTGGTGCGTCCCGCGGTGGAGGCCGGTGAAAGACTCGGCTTTCTGCCCGGAGATCTGGCGCAGAAGGTCGATCCCTATCTGCGTCCGCTGTACGACGCTCTGTACGATCTGATGGGATTCGAGAAGACCGGGAAGCTGCTCGAGCGCGGCACGATCGAGCTGGCGCCGCTCGCGTACATGCGCGGGCGCACGCTCAACCACGCCTTCATCATCCTCGACGAAGCGCAGAACACGACGCCGGAACAGATGAAGATGTTCCTCACCCGCATCGGTTTCGGCGCCAGGGCGGTGGTGACCGGGGACATCACCCAGATCGATCTCGCGCGCGGACAGAAGAGCGGGCTGGTCGAAGCGCGGCGCATCCTCGCGGAGGTGCGCGGAATCGCGATCACCGAATTTGGCGCCGGCGATGTGGTGCGCCATCCGCTGGTGGCGCGCATCATCGACGCGTACGAAAGACATGCGCAGAGCGAAGACGCGCCGCCCCCGAAGTAGCGGCGGCCCCGAGATCGCCGTGCAGTGCATCCACAAGGCGCGCCAGGTGCCCGCGCCGGCCCGGCTGCGCGCGTGGGCGCGCGCCGCCTGCCGCGCAGCGGCCGAGGTCACGTTGCGCGTCGTCGGCACGGCCGAAGGCCGAAGGCTCAACCGCCGGTTCCGCGGCAGGGACTACCCCACCAACGTGCTCACTTTCGCCTACGGCTCGCGGCCGTGGCGCGGGGACATCGTGCTGTGCCATCCGGTGATCGTGCGCGAGGCGCGGGCCCTGGCCAGGCCGCTCGCCGCGCACTACGCGCACCTGGTGGTGCACGGCATGCTGCACCTGCGGGGCTACGACCACGGGCTGAAGAGCCAGGCCGAGCGCATGGAGCGTGCCGAAATCCGGATACTGGGGCGCCTGGGATTCGGCAATCCCTACACGGTAGAATGAGATGGCCCGCATGAACGACTTCTCGAGACCAAGGCTGCTCGAGCGCCTCTCGGCCATGCTGATGCGCGAGCCGGAGGACCGCGAGCAGCTTATTACGCTGCTGCGCTCTGCCTACCAGCGCAATCTTCTGGACGCCGATGCCCTGTCCATCATCGAGGGCGCGCTGACCGTATCCGAGACGCCGGTGCGGGACATCATGATCCCGCGAGCGCAGATGGACGTGATCGATATCCACGAGCCGATCGAGACCTTCATTCCGCACGTGATTTCGACGGCGCACTCGCGCTTTCCCGTCATCGACCAGAACCGCGACGACGTGATCGGCGTCCTGCTCGCCAAGGACCTGCTGCGCCACTACGCAGGCGAGGAGGAGTTCAACGTGCGGGAAATGTTGCGCCCCGCGGTGTTCGTGCCCGAGTCGAAGCGTCTCAACGTGCTGCTCCGCGAGTTTCGCGCCAGCCGAAATCACATGGCGATCGTGGTCGACGAGTACGGTGGCGTCGCCGGCCTGGTGACCATCGAGGACGTGCTGGAGCAGATCGTCGGCGAGATCGAGGACGAGTACGATTTCGACGAGGCGAGCGACAACATCCTCGCCGAATCGAGCGGACGCTACCGGGTGAAGGCGATCACCCAGGTCGCCGATTTCAACGCGGCGTTCGGCACGAACTTCTCCGACCAGGAGATCGACACCGTCGGCGGACTGGTCATCGCGCACCTGGGGCGCCTGCCCAAGCGCGGCGAGACGCTGACCATCGACGGGTTCCGCTTCCAGGTATTGCGCGCCGACAGCCGGCGCGTCTACACGCTGCTGGTGGAAAAGCCTAGGTGATCCGGGCGCTCGCGCGCGACGCGCTTCGGCACCACCGCTCCTGGCGCCTTACTCTCGCGTTCCTGGCCGGCGCGGCGTCGGTGCTGGCCTACGCCCCGGTAGGCTTCTTTCCCGCGGCGCTCGCAAGCCTGCTGCTTCTCACGCACCTCTGGCTCGCGGCGAGCTCGCCCCGCGAGGCCCTCTGGACGGGCTTTTGCTACGGGCTCGGGATGTTCGGCGTCGGCGTCTCGTGGGTGTTCGTCAGCCTGCATCGCTACGGTGGCATGGCCGCGCCGCTCGCTGCGATCGCGACGCTCGGCTTCTGCGCCCTGCTCGCGCTCTATCCTGCGCTCGCCGGCTGGCTGCAGGCGCGCATCAGGGCACCGGATCCGGTACGCGCGCCCCTGCTCATTCCCGCGGCCTGGACGCTCACGGAATGGCTGCGCGGCTGGCTGCTGACCGGATTTCCCTGGCTCGCCACCGGCTACGCCGCGGTCGATTCGCCGCTCGCCGGGCTCGCGCCGCTCGGCGGCGTGTACGCGATGTCGCTCGCCACCGGAGTCTGCACGGGTCTCCTCTGGTGCGTCGTGTCCGGACGCGGCCGCTGGGCCGCGGCCGTCGTGCTGGTATTTCTCCTGGCCGGCGGCGCGGCGCTCCGCGGCATCGCCTGGACATCGCCCAGCGGCGCGCCGGTGCCGGCCGCGCTCCTGCAGGGGAACGTGCCGCAGGACCTCAAGTTTTCGCCCGAGCGCTACGCTCGCACGCTCGAGACGTACGCGGCGCTCGTGGAGCAAACGCGCGCAAAGCTGATCGTCCTGCCGGAAACCGCGATCCCGCGATTCCTGGACGACATCGACCCGGCTTACATCGCGCGCCTCGAGGCCGCCGCAAGGCGCAACGGCGGCGATCTGCTGCTCGGCGTGCCGTACCGGGCGGCGCCGGGCGAGTACTACAACAGCGTGCTCAGCCTCGGCGTGTCGCCGACCCAGTTCTATCACAAGGCGCACCTCGTTCCTTTCGGCGAATTCGTGCCCCCTGGATTCGGCTGGATCGTGCGCGTGCTTTCGATCCCTCTGTCGGACTTCTCGCGCGGCGCAGCCGACCAGGCGCCGATCGCGGCGGCGGGCCAGCGCATCGCCGTTGACATCTGCTACGAGGACGCGTACGGCGCGGAGATCGCGCGCGCGCTGCCGCGCGCCACGCTGCTCGTCAACGTCTCCAACGTCGCCTGGTTCGGCGATTCGCTCGCCCCTTCGCAGCACCTGGAAATCGCCCGGCTGCGCGCCCTCGAGACGGGGCGCATGATGCTCACCGCGACCAACACGGGCATCACCGCCGCCATCGGACCCGACGGCCGCGTCCTTGCGCGCCTGCCCGAGTTCGTCACCGGCCAGCTCGACGTCTCGGCGCAAGGCTATACGGGTGCGACGCCTTACGTGCGCTTACGCGACTGGCCGGTGCTCGGCATCGCGGTCGCATTGCTGGCCGGCGCGTATATCGTCGCGCGGCTCCGGAGGAGCCGGTAAAATCCGGCATTTTTCGCGGGCGCCCATGCTGACCTTCCAGCAACTGATCCTGCGGCTCGAGCAGTTCTGGGACCGCCAGGGCTGCGCGCTGCTGCAACCGTACGACCTGGAGGTCGGCGCCGGGACTTTCCACACCGCGACTTTCCTGCGCGCGATCGGTCCCGAGCCCTGGAAGGCGGCGTACGTGCAGCCCTCGCGCCGCCCTAAGGACGGACGCTACGGCGAGAACCCCAACCGGCTGCAGCACTACTATCAGTACCAGGTCGTGCTCAAGCCCTCCCCGCAGAACATCCAGGAACTGTATCTCGATTCGCTCGCCGATCTGGGGATCGACCCGAAGGTGCACGACATCCGCTTCGTCGAGGACGACTGGGAGTCGCCGACGCTCGGCGCCTGGGGCCTCGGCTGGGAAGTGTGGCTCGACGGCATGGAGGTGACGCAATTCACCTACTTCCAGGAAGTCGGCAGCCTCGCCTGCCGGCCGGTGCTGGGTGAGATCACCTACGGGCTGGAGCGTCTGGCCATGTACCTGCAGGGCAGGGAAAGCGTCTTCGACCTCTCCTGGACCCCGGGTGTGACGTATCGCGACGTCTACCACCAGAACGAGGTCGAGCAGTCGCGCTACAACTTCGAGCTGTCCAATACGGAGATGCTGTTCCGACACTTCGGCGAGTTCGAGGCGGAGGCGAGCAGGCTGATCGAGGCGCAGTGCGTGCTGCCCGCCTACGAGATGGTCATGAAATCCTCTCACACGTTCAATCTGCTCGACGCGCGCGGCGCGATTTCGGTCACGGAGCGCGCCGCGTATATCGGCCGCGTGCGCGCGCTCGCGCGGGCGGTGGCGCAGGCCTACTACGAGTCGCGCGAGCGGCTTGGCTTCCCGATGCTGAAGAAACAGGCCTAACCATGGACGCCTCGCTGCTGGTCGAGCTCCTCACCGAGGAGCTGCCGCCGAAGTCGCTCAAGGAGCTCTCGCAGGCCTTCGCCAACAATTTGCTGCTGGAGCTGCAGCGCGAGCGCTTTCTTTCCGATCGCAGCGCCGCACGGGCGTTCGCCACGCCGCGCCGCCTCGCCGTGCTGATTTCCGGCGTGCAGGATCGCTCGCCCGACTCCGAGCGCGACCTGCACGGCCCCGCCGTCGGCGCACCGGCGCAGGCCGTCGCGGGGTTCGCGAGGAAGAGCGGGGTCGCGATCGAGTCGCTGCGGACGGCGCAAACCCCGAAGGGGCAGGTTTACGTCGCGCACGTCATCACCGAAGGCCGCGCGCTCGTCGACGTGCTCGCCGCCAAGGTCGACGCCGCGCTGAAGGCGCTGCCGATCCCGAAGCTGATGCGCTGGGGCGACGGCGAGGCTCAGTTCGTGCGTCCGGTGCACGGACTGGTGATGATGCACGGCTCGCACGTGGTGCCGGGCACGGTGCTGGGCGTCACCGCCGGCAGCACCACGCGCGGGCACCGCTTCATGGGTGCGGCCTCGATCCCCCTCGCGAACGCCGAGGCGTACGAGGCCGCGCTGCGCGACGAGGGAATGGTGATCGCGGACTTCGCCGCGCGTCGCGCCGAAATAGAGGCCGCGCTCATCGCCGAGGCGAAGCGACACGGCGCGACCCTCGGCGCTTACGCGGACCTGCTCGACGAGGTGACGGCGCTGGTCGAGCACCCGAGCGTCTACCTCGGCGAGTTCGATGCGCGGTACCTCGAGGTGCCGCAGGAATGCCTCATCCTGACGATGCGCCAGAACCAGAAGTATTTCCCGCTGTTCGATGCCGGCGGCAGGCTTCGGCCGCAGTTCCTCATCGTCTCCAACATGCGCTTGGCCGACCCGGGCAACATCGTGCGCGGCAACCAGCGCGTGGTCCGTCCGCGGCTCGACGATGCGCGCTTCTTCTACGACCAGGACCGCAAGCAACGGCTCGAATCGCGCGTGCCGCAGCTGGCGAAGGTCGTCTACCACAACAAGCTCGGCAGCCAGCTCGAGCGCGTCGAGCGTGTCCAGCTGCTCGCCGGCCGCATCGCGCGCGCGCTCGGATCGGACACCGCTCTGACGGAGCGGGCGGCGTGGCTATGCAAGGCCGACCTGCTTACAGGCATGGTCGGCGAGTTTCCCGAATTGCAGGGCGTGATGGGACGCTACTACGCGCGGCACGATGGTGAACCGGACGTGGTGGCCGAAGCAATCGAGGCACATTACCTTCCGCGTTTCGCCGGCGATCGCTTGCCGCATGGACCGGTTGCCTGCGCCCTGGCGCTTGCAGACAAGCTCTATACGCTGGCGGGCCTCTTTGGCATCGGCGAGCAACCGACCGGCGAGAAGGATCCCTACGGGTTGCGGCGCGCCGCGTTGGGCGTCATCAGAATCGTCGTGGAAAATCGGCTGCCTCTCGCGCTGCATACGCTGGTCGGTGACGCATTCGCCGCATTTGAAGGCCGGGTGGGAGATGCCCACACGGACCTCGAGACCTTCATCTTCGAGCGGTTCTCCGGGTACCTGAGGGATCTGGGCTTCTCCACGCTGCAAGTAGACGCGGTGCTCAGTCAGCGCCCCGTGCAAATCGCCCTCGTGCCCAGGCAACTCGAAGCCGTCAAGGCGTTCCAGGGGCTTCCGGAGGCCGAGAGCCTCGCCGCGGCCAACAAGCGCGTGGCGAACATCCTGCGGCAAGCTGCGGCCAAGGGCGAGTCGTATGCGCAGGCGGATCGCGGCGCGTTGCGCGAAGCTGCGGAGATCTCGCTTTTCGACATCCTGCAGGAAACGTCCAGGGCCGCAAACGAGCTTTTCGAACGCGGCGATTACACAGGCTATCTGAAGACCTTCGCCATCCTGAAGACGCCGGTCGATGCGTTTTTCGACAAGGTCATGGTGATGGTCGACGACGAGGCGCTGCGCCGCAACCGGCTCGCGCTGCTCGCCGACCTGCGCGTGGCGATGAACCGGGTCGCCGAAATCTCCAGGCTGGCCGCATGAAGCTGGTCATTCTCGATCGCGACGGCACCATCAATCACGACAGCGACCAGTACATCAAGTCGCCCGAGGAATGGAAGCCGATCAAGGGCAGCATCGAGGCGATCGCGCGCCTGACGCAGGCCGGCTACCGCATCGTCATCGCGACCAATCAGTCCGGCATCGCGCGCGGGCTGTTCGACATGGCGACGCTCAATGCGATTCACGACGCCATGCACCGCGCGGTCGCGCAGGCCGGTGGCAGGATCGACGCAATTTTCTTCTGCCCGCACGCGGCCGACTCCGAGTGCGAGTGCCGCAAGCCGCGCCCCGGAATGCTGCAGGAGATCGGCCGCCGCTTCAACGTCTCGCTGCAGGATGTCTACATGGTGGGCGACGCTCCGCGCGACGTGCAGGCGGCGGCCGCCGCCGGCGCGAGGCCCGTCCTGGTGCTCACCGGCAAGGGCACGAAGACGCGCGATGCGGGCGGCTTGCCGGAGGGCACGCAGGTCTTCGCCGACCTTGCGGCCTTTGCCGAGCACCTCGCACCATGACTTTGCTGCGCTCGGCCCTGTTCGCGCTCGTCTTGCTCGTGGTCACGCCGCCCTACGCCGTCCTCGCGCTGCTCACCTTGCCTTTGCCGCGCCTCGCGCGCTACCGCGTCATCTCCGGCTGGGCGCGGCTCGTCGTGCACGCGGCGCGCGTGCTGTGCGGCATTCGCTGGCGGGTGGAGGGCCGTGAGCACCTGCCGCGCGGCCCGGCGGTGATCCTTTCCCAGCACCAGTCGGCCTGGGAAACGATGGCCTTTCAGCTCATCTTCCCGCCGCAATCGTACCTGCTCAAGCGCGAGCTGCTGTGGATACCGTTTTTCGGCTGGGGGCTCGCCCTGATGAGCCCGATCGCGATCGACCGCTCGCGCGGCATGACGGCGCTGCGCGAGCTGGTGCGCCGCGGCAAGGAACGTCTGGCGCAGGGATTCTGGGTGGTGGTGTTTCCCGAAGGCACCCGTGTCGCCCCCGGTGAGCGGCGCAAGTACCAGTTGGGAGGCGCGCTGCTCGCCGAGCACAGCGGTGCGCCCGCGGTGCCGGTCGCGCACAATGCGGGACTCGTCTGGCCGCGCAAGGCCTTCCTCAAGCGCCCCGGGACCATCACGGTGCGAATCGGCCCCGCCATCGAAAGCAGCGGCCGCAATGCCGCGGCCATCAATGTGCTCGCGCAACAATGGATCGAAGAGCAGCAGAAGACGCTTTGCGCGGCCAGCTGAGCCTGTTCGACGACATCACACCGGAGCCCGGGCGGACGTTGCGCTTCGGCGAACGCGTCGTAGCGTTCCGGTTCGCGCGCACCCGGCGCCGCACCATCGGAATTGGGATCGATGCCACGGGGCTTTCGGTCCGCGCGCCGCGCAACGCGCCGTGGAGGGAAATCGAGTCCTTCCTGTACGAAAAGCAGCGCTGGATCCTCGCCAAGCTCGAGGAATGGGGCGCAATGCCGCGCCCCAGCGTGATTCGTGGCGCGACCGGCGAGCGGCTGCCGCTGTTCGGCGAGAGCACAGCCCTGGAGGTACGCGCCGGACGCAGCTCCGTCGGGCGCGAAGCCGGGCGTATCGTCGTCACGACGCGCCAGCCGTTGCGCGGCGCGGTCGTCGTCCGGTTGCTTACGGGCTGGCTCAAGCAGCAGGCGCTCGCGGCCCTGACGCCCCGCGCCGCCCACTACGCCGCCCGCCTGGAGCTTGCCGCGCCACCGGTGGCGCTATCGCATGCCCGCACCCAGTGGGGCGTGTGCACCGAGGGTGGCTCCATCCGGCTCAACTGGCGGCTGGTGCACCTCGAACCCGAGCTCGCCGACTACGTGGTCGCGCACGAAGTCGCCCATCTGCGCGAGCTCAATCATTCGAAACGCTTCTGGAATCTGCTCGAGAAGCTGTATCCTGAATGGCGCGAGGCGCGCGAGCGGCTGGAATTCGCGGGCGCCGCGCTTCCGCAATACCGGGGAACACGATGAGACTCTTGCACACCATGCTGCGGGTCGGCGACCTTGACCGATCGGTCCGCTTCTATACCGACGTTCTGGGCATGAAAATGCTGCGTAAGACCGACCGGCCCGAGCAGAAATATTCGCTGGCGTTCGTCGGCTACGACTCCGAGGACCGCTGCGCGGTGCTGGAGCTGACTTACAACTACGGGGTCGGCCGTTACGACCTCGGCTCCGCCTACGGACACGTCGCGATCGAAGTCGACGATATCGTCAAGACCTGCGACGCGGTGCGCGTCAAAGGCGGCAAGGTGACGCGCGAGCCCGGACCGGTGAAAGGCGGCACCACGGTGATCGCCTTCGTCGAGGATCCGGACGGCTACAAGATCGAGTTCATCGAAAAGCGAAGGGCCGCTTAGCCCGCGACGCGTTGCGCGATGCGAACGTAGTCGCTCGGCGCGAGGTTCTCCGGGCGCAGGCCCGGATCGATCGCCAGCGCAGCGAAGTCCGCGGCCGCGAGCGGCAGCGCGTTGCGCAGGGTCTTTCTGCGCGCCGAGAACGCCGCGGCGACCACCCGCGCGAAAATCCGCTCGTCGACCCTGGGCCGCTCCGCCGCCGCGAGCGGGATCAGGCGCACCACCGCGGACTCCACTTTCGGCGGCGGCCGGAATGCGCCCGGCGCGACACGAAACAGCTTCTGCATGCTGAAGCGCGTCTGCAGCATCACCGAGAGGCGTCCGTAGTCGGGAGTCGAGGCTTTCGCGACCATGCGGTCGACGACCTCGAGCTGGAGCATGAAGTGCATGTCGCGCACGCGCTCGGCGTACTCCGCCAGCCTGAACAGCAGCGGAGTCGAGATGTTGTAGGGGAGGTTCCCCACCAGACGCGCTCCCGCAGGAAAGGTGGCGAAATCGAACCGCAAGGCGTCGGCGCGGTGCACGGTGAGCCGCTCGGGCGGGAATTCGGCCTCCAGGCGCGACGCGAGGTCGCGGTCGATCTCGATCGCTTCGATCCGCGGCACGCGCTCCAGCAGCAGGCGCGTGAGCGCCCCTTCGCCGGGCCCGATTTCGACGATGGCGTCCCCGGGGCGCGGCGCGATGGCCTCGACGATCCGCGCCAGGACGCGCGCGTCGTGCAGGAAGTGCTGGCCGAAACGCTTACGCGGCGTGTGCGAGGCGGATCGCAAGCTGCACGGCTTCCAGCAGGCTTCCCGGGTCGGCTCGGCCGGTCCCGGCAAGCTCGAGCGCGGTGCCGTGATCGACCGACGTGCGCACGTAGGGCAGGCCGAGGGTCACGTTCACGCCGCGGCCGAAGCTCGCGTACTTGAGCACCGGCAGACCCTGGTCGTGGTACATGGCGAGTGCGCAATCGGCGTCGCGCAGCCGCTCCGGCACGAACAGAGTATCGGCCGGTATCGGCCCCTCGGCCGCGATGCCCTCGGCGCGCGCGGCGGCGATGGCCGGAGCGATGCAGTCGATCTCCTCGCGCCCGAGATGGCCGCCTTCGCCGCTGTGGGGATTGAGGCCGGCGACCAGGATGCGTGGACGCGCGATGCCGAAGCGCTGGCGCAGGTCGCGGTCGATGATGATCAGGGTCGCGACGAGGCCTTCTCGCGTGATCGCGCGCGGCACGTCGGCAAGCGCGAGGTGCGTGGTCGCCAGCGCCACGCGCAGTCCTCCGCCGACCAGCATCATCACCGGCCGAACCTTGCCTGCGCGCTCGGCCAGATACTCGGTATGGCCGGTAAAGGCGAATCCGGCATCGTTGATCACCGCCTTGTGGACCGGGGCCGTCACCATGGCGTCGAACTCGCCCCTCATGCAACCGTCGGCGGCGCGATCGAGGAGCGCCAGCACGTAGCGGCTGTTCGCCGGATCGAGCCTCCCCGGCTCCGAGCGTGCCGCGAGGGGCACGTGCTCGACCTCGATCGTACCCGGGAGCACCGGATTGCCGCGTGCATAGCGCCGCAGGGCGATGTGCAGCCCGAGGCGCGCGGCGCGCTCGGCCAGCATGCCCTCGTCGCCGATCAGGACCACGCGGGCCGGGAGCTTCTCGCGCGCGAGCATCGCGCAAACATCCGGCCCGATGCCCGCCGGCTCCCCGCTGGTAAGCGCAATAACAGGCGGACGCGAGCCCATGCCTGCGCCCTAGCGCTCGTCGAGATGCATCTCGACGTAGCTCTGGTCGCGCAGCTGCCGCAGCCACTCCTGATAGGCTTCGTCCGACTTGCGCTCGCGCAGGATCTGGCGCGCGACCAGGCGGCGCCGCTCGGGGCTCACGCCCGCCGTGCGGCGCTCGAGCACCTGGATCAGGTGCCAGCCGAATGGCGTTTTCACCGGCTCGCTGATCTCGCCCGGTTTGAGCGCATTCATGGCACGCTCGAATTCCGGCACCGTGTCTCCCGGATAGACCCAGCCCAGGTCGCCGCCGCGCGCTGCCGAGCCGTCCTCGGAATGCAGGCGCGCGAGCTCGGCGAAGTCGGCGCCGCCGCGCACGATCCGCTCGCGCAGCTCTTCGAGCCGCCGCCGTGCGTCGGCCTCGGAAACCGCTTCATTGGTCCTGATCAGGATGTGCCGGACGTGCGTCTGCTGGACCGCTGGACCATCGCCACCGCTCGACTCCCGCTTGCCAAGCAGCTTGAGCAGGTGGAATCCCGCGGGGCTGCGCAGCACCTCGCTCACGTCCCCGGGTTTCATGTCCTTGAGCGCGCCACTGAACAGATCCGGCAGCCGGTCCGCCGAGCGCCAGCCCAGGTCCCCGCCCTTCAATGCATCCGGACCGTCGGAGTAGCTCGCCGCAAGCTTGGCGAAATCCCCTCCCGCCAGTGCCTCTGCGCGCGCCTTGTCTGCCCGCGCGCGTGCGGCCTCGATCTGCTCGGGGGTCGCCTGGTCGGGCAACCGCACCAGGATGTGGGCGACGTCGTACTCGACGCCCGCGCTCTGGGCGTTCTCCTTGTTCTGCTCCAGGAACAGGTCGATCTCGCTGTCGCTCACCTGGATCTTGTCGTCCACCTCGCGCTCGCGCAGCCGGGTCAGGATGATCTGGTCGCGCACCTCGCTGCGAAACTTGTCGAACAGCACCCCGTCGCGCTCCAGGGCGCGGCGGAAGTCGCCGGGCGACATGTTGTTGCCCTGGGCGATGCGCTCGATCGCGCGGTCGACCTGCCCGTCGTCGACCCTGATGCCGCTGTCACGCGCAAGCTGCAACTGGGCCTTCACCAGAATCAGCCGTTCCAGGACCTGGCGCTCGAGCGTCTTGTGGTCGGGCAGCGGCGTATTCTGCCTGCGCAGCTGCCGCTCCGCCGCCTCGACCTGGTCGGCAAGCTCCGACGAGCTGATCACTTCCTTGTTCACCACCGCCACGATCCGGTCGACCAGCACGGGGCGTTGCTGCGCGTGCGCGTTCAGCGGCGACAGTATGGCGAGAGCAAAGAATGCGATCAGCTTGCGCATAGGACTCTTCTAGTAGACCTGCTCAAAGGGCAGTTGCGGCCTCGCGCCGGGCGGCACCAGGGTTCTGTCAGCCGGGTTGGTCACGGTGTACCCGGGAACGCTGCGCTTGAGCACGTTGGTCGTCTCGTCAGTTCCAATGCTGCTCAACCCGCTCAGCTCAAGCTGAAAAAAGATTCCAGTCGAAGTAACCTGCGCCGCTGCCTGCAAACGCTGTACGACGGCGCGGGCCGCCCAGCAACCGGCGTTGTACTCGATCCCCGCCAGGCCTTCCAGCAGCCTGGAGTCCAGGTAGGAGTAGTTGTAGCGGCCGACAGCATACCAACCCGGTTTGACCGGCCACTGCCCCGAAAGATCCACCTGCCTGATCGGATTGGCAGGATCCCGGTTGTAGCGATAGCTTACATTGACGACCTTGGCGAGCGCCGGTGAATACCGCAGTCCGACGCCGTAGCGCTGGAACACGTGGTCCACCCCGTCGTATTGCATGGTCGTGTCGAACGTCCAGTCCTTCGCCACGCGGCCACCGAGCGAAGCCAGCAGGTCCGACCTCCGGGCGGTGCTGAAAGTCGAGGTCCCGGTGAGCCCGACCTGCTCGTCGCTGAAGTACAGGCGCTGGCCAAGCGTTGCGCGCAAGGTTTCGGCTCCGTCCCCCGTAAGCAGGCGGGAGGTGACCGCGAGCGTCATCTCGTTCGCGTCGCCGAAGCGGTCGCCGCCGACGAACCGGTTCTCGCTGAAGATCTGCGAGTAGTTGAAATCGGCGAGGGTGGTGTCGAACAGGGGGATCTCGCTCTGGTCCCTGAAGGGAACGCGCACGTAGTACAGCCGGGGCTCGAGCGTCTGGGTGAGCGTCTGGCCGAACCAGCTTGTCGGCCGGTCGAAGATCAGACCGCTGTCGATGCTCGCCCAGGGCACCGAGACGCTCTGGCGCGTGGGCTGCAGCGGTGCCGTTTGGGACAAGGCGTATGTGACGTAGCGCAGCCCGAGCTTCGGGGTCAGGAACCACCCCGGGGAGATGAAAGGCACTGCCGCGACCGGGGCGAGCGTGACGCGCGAGCCCTCGACCAGGGTGGCATGCGCGAATTGCACGTACTCGGCCGGCACGCTCACGTCCGCGAGCCCCCAGAGGTCGTTGCGGGTGGTCGAAACGTTCAGCTGCGGCACCCGGTCGTAGGGCGGCACGATGGGCGCAAGCGGATCCTGCAGGGTCTGGAAGCGCTCGAAACGGGCCTGCATCGCGTAGCCCTGACCCGCCACCGAACCGTTGTATTGCAGGTAGCCGTCGCGCGGCAGCGTCCGCGCCGAGACCTGCTGGATCTTCGACGAAAGGTCGACGAAGTAGCGATCGTCCGAAACCTTGTTGACGTCGAGCCGCCCGAGGAGGTTCGGCGTGAATTGTTGCTGGTGCTGCAGCGATATCCCCTCCCGGTCGGTTCCGAGCACCTGGTCGTTCGGCAAGATCTCGTAGCGCAGCTCGCCGGAGTACTTGGGATTGAGGTACCGGTAGTCGGTCCTCAGCTGCACCCCGCGCCGCGTCATCAGCACCGGCGTGATGGTGGCGTCCTGCTCGGGAGCGATGTTCCAGTAGAAGGGCGCCGCGAGCTCGAAACCGCGCTGCGAGTTCTGCGCATAGGAAGGGGTCAGGAATCCGGTCTTGCGGCTGTTCTCGAGCGGGAACGAGGCATAGGGCAGATAGCCGATGGTCGTATCGAGAAAGCGCAGCTTCGCGTCCCTGGCGCGCCCCTCGCGCTTGTCGTAGTCCAGATCGAGCTCGCCGACCTCGAGCAGCCAGTCTTCCTTCTGCGGCGAGCAGGTCGAATAGGTCGCGTTTTGCATGCGCAAGTGGTCACGGCTCAAGAACTGCAGCAGCGTGGCCTTGCCATGCGCGCTCTGTTCCCGGTTGATCTCGTAGGTCGGCTGGTCGAAAGTCCCGGTCTCGTTGAGCATGTCGTAGCGCAGCCTCGGCCCGAAGAACCGGTCCGCGCCGGACTCCATTCGCACGCCACCGTCGGCGTCCACGCGTCCGAACTCCTGGTTGTACTTCAGGTAATCGCCGAAGATGCTGGTGTCGTCCGTGCGCATTTCGACTTTGCCGCGCGCCGTGACCTCCAGATCGGACACGCCCTCGATGCTCTGCGCGTCGATCGTGGTCGTTCCACCGGTACCGGGGTCCGCCCGGGCGCCCAGGCAGGCGCAAAGCATGACGAGCAGCGTCGGGAAGCGGGCGGCACGAACGGCCTGCTTCCGCGCGTTACCGAGCTGCATAGGCGGAAGGAGAAGCGATGATTCTTTGAATGGTAAAATCTCACAATTCCGCGGAATGCGCAACGCACCATCGCAGCGAGGCGCCGCGTGCTCCGCGCACGGATCCTCTCCCTATCGCGACAACGTGGACGCACGCCTCGACGCGCTCCGGCGCTGGCTTGCAGCGCAGTTCAAGGGCTCGGCGTTCGACCTGGCGCCCGCGTCCGCGGACGCGAGTTTCCGCCGCTACTTCCGCGCCCGGATGGCCGACGGACGGAGTTATGTCGCGATGGACGCGCCGCCCGACAAGGAGGATTGCCGGCCGTTCGTGCACGTGGCGAAGCTGCTGCGCGACGCCGGGGTCCATGCCCCGGAAGTCCACGCCCAGGACCTGGCGCAGGGCTTCCTGCTGCTTTCCGACCTGGGCACACGCACCTACCTGGAGGCGCTCGACGAGCACAACGCCAAGCCCCTCATGCGGGACGCGACCGACACGCTCCTGCGCTGGCAGCTCGCGACGCGCGCCGGCGAGCTGCCGCCCTACGACGAAGCGCTGCTCAGGCGCGAAATGGGTCTGTTCCCGGAGTGGTATCTCGGCCGCCACCTCGGAGTGCAGCTGTCGCAGTCGCAGCGCGGCGAGCTCGAGGCGATATTCGCGCAGCTCGTCGCCAGCGCGCTGGCGCAGCCCGCGGTCTACGTGCATCGGGACTACATGCCGCGCAACCTGATGGTATGCGAGCCCAACCCGGGCGTGCTCGATTTCCAGGACGCCGTGATCGGCCCGATCACCTACGATGTCGTCTCGCTGCTGCGAGACGCGTTCATCAGCTGGGACGAGGAGCAGGTGCTCGACTGGTGCATAGGCTACTGGGAGGCGGCGCGGCGCGCGGGCCTCCCCGTCAACGCCGATTTCTCGGCGTTCCACCGCAGTTTCGAGTGGATGGGTTTGCAGCGTCACCTCAAGGTGCTCGGCATCTTCGCGCGCCTCACCTACCGCGATGGCAAGGCGCGGTACCTGGCCGATACGCCGCGCTTCGTGGCTTACGTGCAAGCCGTCGCGCGCCGCTATCCGGCGCTCGCGCCTCTCGCCCGCCTGTTCGACCAGATCGAGGCCCGCGCCGCATGAAAGCGATGATCCTCGCCGCCGGCCGCGGAGAGAGGCTGCGCCCGCTCACCGACGCCGTGCCCAAGGCGCTGGTCGAGGTCGGCGGCAAGCCGCTCGTCGCCTGGCACCTCGAACGCCTCGCGGCCGCGGGCTTCGCCGAGGTCGTCATGAACGTCTCGCATCTCGCGGAACAGATCATGACGCGGCTCGGAGACGGCTCCGCGTTCGGGCTGCGCATCCGCTACTCGCTGGAAGAGGTGCCGCTCGAGACCGCGGGCGGTCTGGCTCACGCGCGCGGGCTGCTCAGCGAAGGGGCGTTCCTGCTCGTGAACGCCGACATCTTCTGCGACTACGACTTCCGGCGGCTGCGGGGCCGGTCGCTCGATGCGGCGCTCGCGCATCTGGTGCTCGTGCCGAACCCCGGACACCGCGCCGGCGGCGATTTCTCGCTGTCGGCGGGCCGCATCGGAAACGCGGCCGCGCCGCGCTACACTTACGCAGGGATCGCGCTCGTGTCTCCAGGCTTGTTCGCGGGAATCGAGGGCGGCACCAAGGCGCCGCTCGCGCCGCTGCTGCGCGCCGCCGCCGAACGCGGACAATTGAGCGGCGAGATTTACGATGGGCTGTGGCGCGACGTGGGCACCGCCGAGCGCCTCGCCGAGCTCGAAACGATGATGATGGCGAAAGATGCTGCTCGAAGCTGAATCGGTCGATCGGGCGCTCGCATGCGACGTCCGCTGGCTGCAGGCGCTGAAAAGCGACTGGCTCGCGCTGGTCGAGCTCGCGGTGTGGGGCGGGCTCCAGTCCGCCAGGCTCGGCGCGCTGCCGCGACTGCGCAAGCGGATCCTGGAGCTCGGCGAGAAGCTCGCCGCGCTCGGGGCACCGCCGCAATGGATTGCGCAGCCGCGCGAGCGGCTGAAGCTCATGCTCGCCACGGCGCTCGCGGTCCGCGAGTTGCTCGCGCAATGTGCGCAAGGGGTCGCGGAGCTCGAAGCGGGCGCGCGGCGCGATGCCCTGGATGCCGCGCTGCATTCGCTCACCGGGCGAGCCGGCGTGCGACTGGACGACTACGCGGCGCGCTGGGCGGGCATGCTCGATGTGCAGCTTGCATCGCTGGAAAAGGAGTGAAACGGGCATGCAGCTGAGCGACCCCTCCCTCGATCGTTCGATCCACGCCGAGCGCCGGCACCGCCTCGCGCAGGCGATGGGAACCGGCATCGCGGTGATCCCCACCGCTCCTGAGCGCATCCGCAACCGCGACACGCACTACCCGTATCGCTTCGACAGCCACTTTTACCATCTCACCGGCTTCACCGAGCCCGAGGCGGCGCTGGTCATCGTCGCAGGGAACGCGCCGCGCGCGCTGCTGTTCTGCCGCGAGCGCAACGAGGAACGCGAGACCTGGGACGGGTTCCGCTACGGCCCGGAGGGCGCACGCGAGCACTTTGGCTTCGACGAGGCGCACCCGATCGGCGCGCTCGACGAGCAGCTGGCGCAGCTTCTGGAGAATCAGGTCGCCCTTTACTATCCCCTGGGCTCCGATCCCGAGTGGGATGCGCGTGCCATCCGCTGGCTGAACGCGGTGCGCGCCAAGGCCCGCACCGGCATCGCCGCGCCCGAGCAGGTGCGCGACGTGCGCGCCCTGCTCGACGAGATGCGGCTCGTGAAGGACGCGCGCGAGCTCGCCCTCATGCGGCGCGCGGCATCCATTTCCGCGGCCGCGCACCGCCGCGCCATGCGCAGCGCGCGGGCCGGCCAATTCGAGTACCAGGTCGAGGCGGAGCTGCTGTACGAGTTCCGCCGCAACGGCGCTCAATTTCCCGCGTACTGGCCGATCGTCGCGTCCGGAGCCAATGCCTGCGTGTTGCACTACGTGTCGAACGATGCGCGGCTCCTCGACGGCGACCTGCTCCTGATCGATGCGGGCTGCGAGCTCGGCGGCTACGCCTCCGACATCACGCGCACGTTTCCGGTGAGCGGTCGCTTCAGCGGCGCCCAGCGCGACGTATACGAGCTGGTGCTTGCCGCGCAGGGCGCCGCCATGCAGAACATCTCGCCCGGCAAGGCGTGGAACGAGCCTCACGACGCGGCAGTAAAGGTGCTCGCGCAGGGCATGCTGGACCTGAAGCTGCTCTCGGGCAGCCTGGAGGAAGCGCTGCAGAAGGAATCCTACAAGCGCTTCTACATGCACCGCACCGGCCATTGGCTGGGCCTGGACGTGCACGATGCGGGCGACTACAAGCGCGACGGCCGCTGGCGACCGTTGCAGCCCGGAATGACGCTCACGGTCGAGCCCGGCCTCTACATCCGGTCGGCCGATGACGTGCCCGCGCCGCTGCGCAACATCGGCGTGCGCATCGAGGACGACGTCGTCGTCACCGCGACCGGTTGCGAGGTATTGACCGGGGAGGCGCCGAAGCGGGTCGACGACATCGAAGCGCTGATGCGCGATGGCCGCACAGCCGCCTGATGTACTGATCGTCGGCGGTGGTCCGGTCGGCTGCACGCTCGCGCTCGCCCTGCGCGCCTCGCCGCTGCGCGTGGCGCTGCTCGACCGCGCGGGCGCCGGCGGGCGCGCTCCGGGCCTTGCGCGCCGACCGATCGCGCTGTCCTACGCGAGCCGCCTGATCCTGGAGCGCGTTGGCGCGTGGCCGTTGCTCGCGCCGAGCCCGATCGAGACGATCCATGTCTCGCAGGCCGGTGGCTTCGGGCGCGTCTGGATAAGCGCCGCAGATGCCGGCGTGCCCGCGCTGGGCTATGTCGCCGCCTACGGCGAGATCACGGCCGCCCTCCGGGCGCGCCTGGAGTCGAGCGGCATCGAGACGCTGACCGGCGACCGCGGGCCGGCCGCGCGATGCACCGTGCACGCCGAGGGTGCGACCGAGGACGGGAACGAGAAGCGCTACGACCAGGACGCGGTCGTCGGCATCCTGGCAACCGAGCCCGCAGCGGCCACCACGGCGTTCGAGCGCTTCACCGAGGAAGGGCCGCTCGCCCTGCTGCCACTGGCCGGCCGGTATGCGTTCGTCTGGGGTGCGCGCCCTGAGCGCGCGCGCCTGCTCGTCGAAGCGCCCGAGAGCGAATTTCTGCAACAGATGGGACACGCGATCGGCGGACGCCTGGGGCGGCCGGTGTCCGTGGAGGCACGCACCGTCCAGCCCCTCGCGCTGCGAGTGCGTGCCTCGCGCATCGGCGTCCGCGAGGTGTTCGTGGGCAACGCGGCGCAGACGCTGCACCCGGTCGCCGGACAGGGCCTCAATCTCGGCTTGCGCGACGCGTGGGACTTGGCTGCGACCTGGGCCGACGTCGACGACCCGGGCGCCGACGCCGTGCTGCGGCGCTTCGCGGCCAGGCGCAGGCTCGATGCCGGCGCCACGATCCGGGTCACCGATCTTCTGGCCAGCGCGTTTCTCGGCGTCAATCCATTCGCGAGCGCGGCGCGAGGGCTCGCCATGACTGCGCTCGACCTGCTGCCGCCGGCGCGCCGCTTTTTTGCGCGCCGCATGATCTACGGTCCTTCAGCGATTCCGTAAGCCGCAAGCTTTTTTTTTCGCCGGAAAACCGGATAAAATCGCTTCCCCTCGCATACCAACCGACAACCCACCGGGCATGAAAATCGGCGCGCACGTGTTGCGCAACGCGTTGTTCGTCGCTCCGATGGCGGGCGTCACCGATCGGCCTTTTCGCGTGCTCGCGCGGCGTTTCGGCGCCGGCCTGGCGGTGTCGGAGATGGTCGGATCGAGGCCCGAGCTGCGCGGCTCGCGCAAGACCCGGCTTAGACTCAACCACGAAGGCGAGACCGCACCCGTCTCGGTGCAGATTGCGGGCTCCGATCCCGCGGCGATGGCGCAAGCCGCGCGCCATAACGTCGAGCACGGGGCGCAAATCATCGACATCAACATGGGATGCCCCGCGAAAAAGGTCTGCAACGTGTATGCGGGTTCGGCCCTGCTCGGAGACGAGGCGCTGGTGGCACGCCTCCTCGAGGCCGTGGTCCGGGCGGTCGATGTCCCGGTGACCCTGAAGATCCGCACCGGATTGCATCCCGCCGCGCGCAACGCGCTGCGCATCGGGCGCATCGCGCAAGCCGCGGGTGTTCAGCTGCTCGCGATCCACGGCCGCACGCGGGCCTGCGGCTTCTCCGGTCACGCCGAATACGATGCCATTGCCGAGGTCAAGGCGGCGCTGCGCATTCCCGTCATCGCCAACGGCGACATCCGGACGCCGGAAGACGCGAAGCGCGTTCTGGATTACACGGGGGCCGACGGCGTGATGATCGGACGCGCAGCGCAGGGCCGCCCCTGGATCTTCCGCGAGATAGAGCATTATCTCGACACCGGCGAGGGCCTTGCCGCACCGGAGCCGAGGGAAATCGGGGCCGTACTGCGCGAGCACATCGAGGGGCTGTACGCGCTGTACGGCGAGGAGCAGGGCGTGCGGGTGGCGCGAAAGCATATTGGCTGGACCACGCGCGACCTGCCGGGCGGCGAGCCGTTCCGCCGCTATGCGAACGGGATCGAGTCGGCGCCCGCGCAGCTCGCCGCGGTGGAGGCGTACTTCGCTTCGCTCGCCTCGGCGCCGGACATGAAGGAGAGACTCGCCGCATGAGCCGCAGCAATGAGCTCGCCGACGCCGTCCGGCGTTCGCTGGAGCGATACTACAAGGACATGGACGGCGAGACGCCGACCGCGATCTACGAGATGGTGCTCAAGAACATCGAAAGGCCGATGATCGAAACGGTCCTCAGGTTCGCCGAAGGCAACCAGAGCCTCGCCGCCACGATGCTCGGGATCAATCGCAACACATTGCGCAAGAAGATGCAGCAGCTGCGCATCAAGGGCTGAGCGCGAGCCCTGAAGCCGCGCCCCACCCGCGAGCCATGAACAAGATCAAAAGGGCGCTGATCAGCGTCTCGGACAAGTCCGGGGTGGTCGAGCTCGCGCGTTCGCTCGCCGCGCTCGGCATCACGCTCCTGTCGACCGGCGGCACCGCCAAATTGCTGGAAAAGGAAGGCGTCGGCGTGACCGAGGTCTCCGCCTATACCGGCTTCCCGGAAATGCTCGACGGCCGCGTCAAGACGCTGCATCCGAAGATCCATGGCGGCCTGCTCGCGCGTCGCGACCTCGCCGCGCACATGGCCGCGATCCGCGACGCGGGCATCGAGCCGATCGACCTGGTGGTCGTGAACCTCTACCCATTCCAGGCCACGGTCGCCGACCCGGAATGCAGGCTCGAGGACGCGATCGAGAACATCGACATCGGCGGCCCGACCATGCTGCGGGCGGCGGCCAAGAACCACGGCGGCGTCGCCGTGGTGGTCGATCCGAAGGACTACCCGCGCCTGCTCGACGAGATCGGGCGGACGGGCGGCGTGTCCGACGCCATGCGACTCGAGCTTGCCAAGAAGGTCTTCGGGCATACCGCCGCCTACGACGGCGCCATCGCCAATTATCTGTTTTCGCTCGACGCCGGCGGCAAGCGCGGCGAGTACCCCACCGTACTCAATCTGCAGCTGCACAAGCTGCAGGACCTGCGTTACGGGGAGAATCCGCACCAGTCGGCGGCGTTCTACCGCGACGACCGGCCGGTCGAAGGGGGCATCGCGAGCTATCGCCAGATCCAGGGCAAGGAGCTCTCGTACAACAACATCGCCGATGCGGACGCCGCCTGGGAATGCGCCAAGAGCTTCACCGAGCCCGCGTGCGTGATCATCAAGCACGCCAATCCATGCGGCGTTGCGCTCGGCGAGAATCTGCTCGCCGCGTATCAAAAGGCGTTCAAGACCGATCCCGTCTCGGCGTTCGGCGGCATTCTGGCCTTCAATCGCATGCTCGACCGCGCCACCGCCGAAGCGGTCGGAAAGCAGTTTGCCGAGGTGATCATTGCGCCGCGCGTGGAGCCGGGGGCCCGCGAATTCCTTGCGGGCAAGCAGAATCTGCGCGTGCTCGAGGTTCCGCTCGCGCACGCCGCGCAGGCGCACGACTACAAGCGCGTCGGGGGCGGGTTGCTGGTGCAGAGCACCGATGCGCACCAGATCGATCGATCGCGCCTCAAGGTGGTGACGCGCAAGGCGCCGACCGAAGAGCAGCTCGCGGACCTGCTGTTCGCGTGGCGTGTGGCGAAGTTCGTGAAATCGAACGCGATCGTGTTCTGCGCCGGCCGCATGACGCTGGGCGTGGGCGCCGGGCAGATGAGCCGCGTGGACAGCGCGCGAATCGCCTCGATCAAGGCTCAGAACGCGGGGCTGTCGCTTTCCGGATCGGTCGCCGCGTCTGATGCGTTCTTCCCTTTCCGGGACGGGCTCGACGTGGTGGTCGACGCGGGCGCGATCGCGGTGATCCAGCCCGGCGGCAGCGTGCGCGACGACGAGGTGATCGCGGCGGCCGACGAGCGCGGCGTGGCGATGGTGTTCACCGGGGTGCGCCACTTCCGGCACTGAAATGAAGCTTCTCGTCATCGGTTCCGGCGGGCGCGAGCACGCCCTGGCCTGGAAGCTCGCGCAGAGCCCGCGCGTGCAGGTAGTCTACGTGGCTCCGGGCAACGGCGGGACGGCGACCGAGTCCGGCCTGGAGAACGTCGCGCTCACATCGACGCCGGCTCTGGTGGAGTTCGCCAAGCGCGAGAGGATCTATCTCACGGTGGTGGGCCCGGAAGCTCCGCTCGCCGAGGGCGTGGTCGACGCATTTCGCGAGGCGGGCCTGAAGATATTCGGCCCGACGCGCGCCGCAGCCCAGCTCGAAGCGTCCAAGGACTTCGCCAAGCGGTTCATGGTGCGGCACCGGATCCCGACCGCGCACCACGAGACCTTCGAGCACGCAGCCGACGCCAAGGCCTACGTCGAGAAGCACGGCGCGCCGATCGTGGTCAAGGCAGACGGGCTCGCCGCCGGCAAGGGCGTCGTCGTCGCCTCGAGCGTCTCGCAGGCGCACGAGGCGATCGACATGATGCTGCTGCAACGGCGCCTCGGCGAGGCTGGAGGACGGGTCGTGCTGGAAGACTTCCTCGAGGGAGAGGAAGCGAGCTTCATCGTCATGGTCGACGGCGCGCACGCGCTGCCGCTCGCCACCAGCCAGGACCACAAGCGGCTGAGGGACGGCGACGAGGGGCCGAACACCGGCGGCATGGGCGCCTATTCGCCCGCTCCGGTGGTGACGCCGAGGATCCACGCGCGGGTGATGCGCGAGATCATCATGCCCGCCGTGCAGGGCATGGTGAAGGACGGCACGCCCTACGTCGGATTCCTGTACGCCGGCCTGATGATCGACAAAGACGGCAACCCCAGGACGCTGGAGTTCAACTGCCGGCTGGGCGATCCGGAGACGCAGCCGATCATGCTGCGGCTCAAGTCCGGCCTGCTCGAGCTCGTCGAGCGCGCGCTGGAGGGCCGGTTGGAGAACGCGGAGGCGGCATGGGATCGCAGGGCGGCGCTCGGGGTGGTGCTTGCCGCGCACGGCTACCCCGACGATCCGCGCAAGGGCGACCCGATCGAAGGCCTGCCCAAGCCGAGTCCCGATTGCCGCGTATTCCATGCCGGCACGCGCCTCGAGGGCGGACGCGTGCTGACCAACGGCGGACGCGTGCTGTGCGTGACCGCGCTCGGCGATTCCCTGCGCATCGCGCGCGGCCGGGCCTACGAGACGGTGGAAGCGATTCGCTTCGACGGCATGCAGTTCCGCAGGGACATCGGCGATCGCGCCTTGAAGAAGGGTTAGCGTGGACAGCGAAGCGGTCGCCGCATACCTCACGGGCTTGCAGCAGCACCTGGTCGCCGGCCTGGAGGCGCTCGACGGCGGCAGCTTCCGCCGCGATGCCTGGCAGCGGCAGGATGCGAACGGCGTACCGGGCGGCGGGGGGATCACGCGAGTCATCGAGGAAGGCGCGCTTTTCGAGCGCGGCGGGGTCAACTATTCGCGTGTTCTCGGCGAGCGCCTCCCGCCGTCGGCCAGCGCGTCGCGCCCGGAACTCGCCGGCCGCGGCTTCGAAGCGATGGGCGTGTCCCTCGTGCTGCATCCGCGCAACCCCTATTGCCCGACGGCACACATGAATGTGCGGTTCCTGCTCGCCACGAAGGCCGGGGAATCCCCCCTTTGGTGGTTCGGCGGCGGCATGGACCTGACTCCCTACTACGGCTTCGAGGAGGATGCGCGGCACTTTCACGCGACCTGCCGGCGTGCACTCGATCCGTTCGGCAAGGACTACTATCCTCGGTTCAAGGAGTGGTGCGACCGCTATTTCTACATCCGGCACCGCGCCGAGGCGCGCGGCGTGGGCGGCATCTTCTTCGACGATTTTTCAGAACGCGGTTTCGAGTCCGCTTTCGCCCTCGTCCGCTCGGTCGGCGATCACTTCCTCACCGCCTACGCACCGATCCTCGAGCGCCGGCGCGGCACGCCCTACGGCGAGCGCGAACGGGATTTTCAGGCCTACCGTCGCGGACGCTACGTGGAGTTCAACCTGGTCTACGACCGCGGCACCCTGTTCGGCCTGCAATCTGGCGGCCGCACCGAGTCGATCCTGATGTCGCTGCCGCCCCGCGTGACCTGGCGCTACGATTGGCACCCGGCGCCGGGCAGCGAAGAAGAAAAGCTGTACACGGACTTCCTGCGGCCCAGGGACTGGGCCTGAGAAGGCTTCACGCGCCCGAGAGCTCCGCGGCACGGCGAAAGTGCCGTTGCGCGTCGGCCTCACGCCCGCCTCGCTCGGCGAGCCGCGCCAGCTCGAGGTGCCCCGTTCGCGTCTCCTCAAGCGACAGGCTCGCCTCCAGATAGCTCTGGGCCTTGCCCCACAGCTCGGCCGAAGCACACAGCCGGCCCAAGGTGGCGAGCAGCTCCGCGTCCTCCGGCCGCCCGTTGAGCCATTTCTCGGCCCGCTCGATCCGCTTGCGCGCCTCGCCCGTGCGCTCGGCTGCATCGAGCGCCGGCAGATCCCCGTACGCGGCGACCAGCAGCGCGCTCCATTCGGCGGCAAGGCCCTTCTCGATGATTTCGCGCGCGAGTGCGGAGACGCCGAGCGCCGCGGCATGCCGCGCGGCCGCGATCGCGACCCGCGGATGAACCTGGTGGCGCGACGGCACCTCGCGCCAGCATTTTTCCAGCGCGGCGCGATCGCCGGAGGCGCGCGACAGCAGCGCGACATAGGCCTGGATCTTGTACTCGTCCGCCAGCGCCGGCGCGATGGCGTCGCGCTTCTCTAGATGCGAGGCGATGCGCAGCACCTCTGACCAGTTCTCGGCGCCCCGCTCCGCGCGCAGCAACATGCGCTGCGAGGCGATGGTCCGCGGGCCCGAGCCGTGCAGGCTCTTCAGCGCCTCTCGCGCGGCATCGTAATCGTGCTCCTCCAGGGCAAGTTCGGCACGCGTGACGAGGCGCGCGACCAGCAGCCCCTCGCCCTCGGCCTTGGCGCGCTCAAGCCACTGGTTGCGGTCGGTGAAGTTGCGCATCTGGTGCGCGGCGCGTGCCGCAACCAGCGCAGCGAGTCCGGGCGAAGCCCCCGAGTCGTGGGCCGCGGCCGCCTCCTTCTCCGCGCGCGCGTAGCGCCCCTCGAAGTAGGCTTGCAGGGCGGCCGAGAGGGACGACTGAGCGCGCGCTCTGCGGCGCCGCTCGCGAAAGCCGCGCACCCGCGTCGGCAGCCCGACGAAATAGGCGACGATGCGGGCTGCCGCGTAAAGCACCGCCAGCCCCGCGACCACCAGCACGGCGAACAGGAGCAGCGACAGCTCCACGCGGTACGGCGGATAGACGAAAAGCACGAAGCTGTCGTGCGTGCGCCCCAGCAGCGCCAGAGCGACCGCCGCCGCGAATACCGCCAGCAACCAGAAGAGGGCCCTCATGACGCCGGCCGCCGCACGCTCAGGAACCCTTCCCCTGCTGCGACTTCAGGCTGCGCAGCGCCTCGAGGCCCCCGGAGATCGAGGGGGTCCCGGTCGCAAGCGACGAGGAAAGAAGCTGCTCTATCTGCGACAGCGCCGCGGAGACACGCTTGCTGCGCACGTCGAAGTAGCGCGTGATCCACGAGCGCGATGCGAGCAGGTCGGCCCGGTACCCCGCGTCGTCGCGCGCGAGAAGCGCCATGCGCGCGCTGAGCAAGCGCAGCCGGAGGTTCTCGCGCAGAAAATAGGCCTGTGTCGGCGGCAGCAGCGGCGGCTCCGGCGTGTCGACCCTGCGCAGCACCACGAGCCCGCGCAGCTCGTGCCACAGGTCGGCCGCCAGTCGCGCGAGGTATCCCTGGTCCGTCGGCGGAGCGCTCGCCGGGACCGGGGCGGTCGCCGCGCGCTCCTCGTAGGCGAGCGGCAGATCGTCGACGGCCGCAACCAGCGCGTCGAGCTCGAGGCCCAAGCCCGGCAGGTCGGGGGTCTGGACCGCCTTCAGCCGCTCGATGTCGCGCGCCAGGGCACGCCTGACCGGCAGCAATTGCGGACGGTCCATGCGCGCGAGCCGCGTGTCGGCAAGCTGCAGCGCGAGCAGCGCCGCGCGAACGTTGCCCGAGAGCTGCAGCTGCTGCGACGCCGTATCAAGAATCTGCTCGATCTCCGCAAGCTGCCATTCGTCGCGGTTGCGCGAGAGCTCCTGGTACATCGCCTCGAGCGAACGCTGCTGATCGCGTGCCTCCGTGAGCCGTCCGTCGATCACCGCGACCTTGCCCTGAAGCTCGCGCAAGGCGTCCTGCGACTGGCGGGCGAGCGCGCCCGTGTCGCCATTTTGCTTCTCGATCTCCTGCAGCCGGCGCGCCAGCTCCTCGCGCGCGGTGTCGACGCGCTGGCGGGCGTCGTACCAGACGCCGGCGGACAGGCCGACCGCGATCAGGATCGCCAGCAGACCGAGCAGAGACGTCGGCCGGCGGCGTGCTTCGGCGGCAGGGGGCTCGCCAGTCGGCTTGCTTTCACTGTCGTCCATGTCCGAACCTTTTACTTCGCTGCGTCAAAGTATGCAACCAGCGCGTCGCGCACCTCCGAATCCCCGGGCCCGGCCACGACCACCGTGCGCACGCCGAGCTGCCGTGCCGCCTCGGCCACCCGATGATGCGGCACGAACACCGGTGTCGTGCGTAGCCATTGCTGTCCCAGCTTGCCGAGCATCTCGAACAGGTTGGCCAGACCCTGCGCCGAGGAGACGGCCACCGCGTGCACGCTGCCCCGCGCCCAGGCCGCGAGCAGCGGCGCGCTGTCGGCGCGCGGCCGCGTACGCCGATAACACTCCGCGTACTCGACCTGCGCGCCGCGCTCCGCGAGCGTGTCGCCGAGCAGTTCGCGGCCGCCATCGCCGCGAAAGATCACGACGCGCTTGCCCTCGACCTGCGCCAGCTCGGGCAGCGCGAGCAGGGCCTCGCTGTCGGCGTGCGCGCTGGGCGCGATCACGTGCTCGAAGCCCTGGCGCTCGAGCTCGCGCCGGCTGCCGCGCCCGACCGCGGCCACGCGCAGCCGCGCGGGCCAGGGCCGCGCGCCGCGCCGCGAGCGCACCAGGTTGAGCGCCTTGTGCACCGCGCTCGGGCTGATGAAGACGGCGAGATCGAACTCGTCCAGCCGGTCGACGAGCGCGAGGATGGGTCGCAGGTCGGGCAGGTCCTCGATCTCCACTGCCGGAAACACCAGTGGTTCGCCGCCCGCCGCAGCGATGAGCGCGGCTAGCGGCTGCGCCAGCTCACGCGGGCGGGTCACGACGATGCCGCGGCCCGCCAGTCCCCCGCTGTTCACTCCGGAGCCACCAGCCGAGCGAGAATCTGCGCGGCCCCCTGGTCGCGCAGGAACTGCGCGACCCGCTCGCCGAGGCGCTCCGCCTCGGAAGCCTGGCCCGTCAGGTCCGCGCGCGCGACGCGGCGCCCGTCGGGCGAGGCGACCAGGGCGCGCAGGCGCAGCCGCGGCCCGTCGATTTCGGCATGGGCGCCGAGCGGCACCGCGCAATTGCCGCCGAGCGCGCGGTTGACCGCCCGCTCGGCGCGCACGCACGCATCCGTCGCCGCGTCCGCGAGCGGGGCGACCAGGTCGCGCAACGCCTGGTCCTGCCCGCGGCACTCGATGCCGAGCGCGCCCTGACCCGCGGCGGGGAGGCTCTCGCCGACCTCGAGCATCGAGCGAATCCGAGCGCCCAGACCGAGGCGAAGCAGGCCCGCGGTCGCGAGCACGATGGCGTCGTAGTCACCGCGATCCAGCTTGGCGAGCCTGGTGTCCAGGTTGCCGCGAAGGGTTCGAATCTGCAGTCGCGGGCGATGCTCCGCGATCTGGGCCGCGCGCCGCAGACTGGACGTGCCGACGACCGCTCCGTCGGGCAGCTCGGCGAGCGTCGCGAACCGGTTGGAAACGAAGGCGTCGCGCGGATCCTCGCGCGCCGTGATCGCCGCCAGCACGAAGCCTTGCGGCAACTCTACCGGGACGTCCTTCATCGAGTGCACCGCGAGATCGGCGCGACCGTCCGCGATCGCCGCCTCGAGCTCCTTGACGAAGAGCCCCTTGCCGCCGGCCTTGTCGAGGCGCGCATCCAGAAGTTCGTCGCCGCGCGTGGAGAGCGGGAGCAGCTGCACCGAAAGCCGCGGATATAATTCGCCCAGCCGTTGCTTGACGTGCTCCGCCTGCCACAAGGCGAGGCGGCTGCGGCGGGTCGCGATGACCACGCGCTCGACGGCGCGTGTTGCAGGGGGGTTCATTCGGTGCGGAGAATCGTTTTCATTCTAGCATGCGCGCTGTCCGTGGCCGCGTTCGCGCGGGACATCCCTGCGGCCAGAGATCTCGCCCGCGAAGCGCGCGAGGCCCGGCAAGAAGGCTCGCCGCTGGTGGTGTTCTTTTCGCAACCGGGTTGCGATTATTGCGAGCGCGCGCGGCACGATTACCTCGAGCCGCTGATCGCGGACCGCGCCTCGCACGTACGGCTGGTCGAGGTCGATGTGACGAGCTCTGCACCGCTCTCCGACTTCGCCGGCGCGAAGCTCTCGCAGGCCGAGTTTGCGCGCGCGCAAAACGTCCGCATCGTGCCCACTCTTGGCTTTTACGGTAGCGGCGGCGAGCGACTGGCCGAGCCGCTGGTCGGGCTGACGGTGCCCGATTTCTACGGCGACTACCTGGATGCCCGGCTGGCGGAGGCACGCAAGCGCCTCGCGTCCGGGGTCACCTCTCCGTCGCCAGCTCGCGCAGCAACGGCCACTGACGGCGGCTGACCGGCAGCTTCTCGTCGGTACCCTCCAGCAGCACGAGCCAGCGGACGTCGTCGTCGCCCGGCGCTCGCTCGAAGCCGCGAATCGCCGCCTTGGCGACCAGGCAATTCCGGTGGATGCGGATGAAGCGGTCGGCGAACTCCTTTTCCAGCGATACGAGCGAATCCTCGACCAGATGCTCGCGCTCGCGCGTCCGCAGCGTCACGTACTTGAGCTCGGCCTTGAAGTACACCACGTCACGAACCGGCACCAGGAGGATCCGGTTGCGCTCGGCCACCGAGAGATATTCGCGCGCGCGGCCGTCCGATTCGCGCAAGTGATCCGCGGCGCGCGTCAGCTTTTCGGCCGTCGGCGCGCCCTCGCTGCTCGCCTTGCGCAGCGCGGCCGCGAGCCGCTCCGCGCGTACCGGCTTGAGCAGGTAGTCGAGCGCGTTCAGCTCGAAGGCCTCGACCGCGTGGCGGTCATGCGCGGTCACGAAGATCACCGCCGGCGCGTCGTGGAGCTGCGCCAGGTGGCGTGCAAGCTCCAGCCCTCCCATGCCCGGCATCTGGATGTCGAGCAGGACCACCTGCGCTCCGCTCTCCGGCACCCGCTCCACCGCCTCCAGGCCGTTGCGCGCCTCTCCGACGACCACGGTGGGAATCTCCCCGGCAAAGTCACCCAGCAGTTCGCGCAAACGCTCGCGCGCCGGCGTCTCGTCGTCGACGATGAACACGCGAAGGCCGTTCATGCGCGGCCCGTCTCCCGCAGGCGGTACGGGATTTCGATCTCGACGCGAAAGCGACCGTCGCGCTCGCTCGTTTCCAGGCGGGCCTCGGCATCGAAAAACAGCTGCAGGCGCTCGCGTATGTTGGCGAGCGCCATGCGATTGCCGGCCCGGTGCTGGTGCTCGGGATGATAGGGATTCTCGATTCTCGCCAGTACCCGGTCGCCGCGCCGCTCCACGTGCACGACGACTTCCCCGGCGCTGGTGCCGGGCTCGACGCCGTGATAGACGGCGTTCTCGAGCAGCGGCTGCAGAACGAGCGGCGGCAACAGGGCGTCGGACGGCGCGGCGTCGAGTTCCCACACGATGCGCAGCCGTTCACCCAGCCTCAGCTGCTCGATGCTCGCGTAGCGCTCGAGCAGTGAAATCTCGTCGGCCAGGCGCACGAACTGGCGGCCATCCGACATCAGGGTGCGAAACAGGTCCGCCAGGTCCTCGAGCGCGCGCTCCGCGCGCTTCGGGTCGCGCCGGATCAGGGCGAGTACCGCATTTAGGCTGTTGAACAGGAAGTGCGGCCGGATCCTCGCCTGCAGCGCCTGCAACCGCGCCTCCGAGAGCGCCGGCGAAAAGGCCTTTGACCGAAGCCGAAAGTAGCCGATCAGCAAAACGACCGCCAGCGCGGTGAAAAGGAGCGAGCGCGACACACCCGGCACCGGTGGCGTCGCTCCGCGGGCCCAGAGAAGATGGGTGCCGGCCGCCAGCAGGAGGGTGAGCGCCAGCACGGCCGCGCAGCCCCCCAGGTAGGGCAGGCGCGCAAGCAGCGGCGACAGCGCGTAGAGCGCGACCAGGCTGGCAAGCAACAGCGGCTCGAGCAATGCGGAGGCCTGGACGAAGCGATCGAGCGCCTGTGACCAGTTGGCCGACGCATACAGCACGCCGGCCATGGCAAACAGATTCACCCCGACGAGAACGCGGGCGATGACGCCCAGATTGCGGAAGTCGGGGAGAACGTCCGGATATACGTTTTGCTTTATACTTGCCATCGCTGCGCCGCGGCGCGCGCGCCCTGTTATGACGCCGCGCGATCCGAGTATGCCCCATGGCCCCTCCTGCCTCCAAGCGGCCGCCTAGAACAAGCCGCAAGTCACGACACGCGTCGCGGCGCGCTGTCGCGGCCGAGCCGCAGAAGGCCTGGTCCGGCCGCTTCAGCGAGCCGGTCGACTCGCTGGTCAAGCGCTTTACC
>Ga0316620_10000099_pt1 | contig 33955 bp, 25 predicted proteins | sample OWC_Aug_M1_C1_D5_FD_207651 | JGI IMG/M metagenome (GOLD analysis project Ga0316620, IMG submission 207651) | Wetland soil microbial communities from Old Woman Creek delta, Ohio, United States - OWC_Aug_M1_C1_D5_B | ecosystem: Environmental > Terrestrial > Soil > Wetlands | place: USA: Ohio...
GCGCCTCCTCCTGGCCGACGAACCGACCGGGAACCTCGATCGAGGCAACGCCGATCAGGTGTTCCAACTCGTGCGGGAGCTTCATTTGCTGGAGGGTCTGACATCGATTATAGTGACCCACAATGAGGAGATGGCCCATCGGTGCGATCGAGTTTTCAGGCTCGCGCCGGCGGGTCAATCGTCAGGTTACGTCTCGTAATGTTCGAGAAGTTCAACGAGCACGCCCGCCGAAGCCTGTTCTTCGCGCGCTACGAGGCGAGCCGATCCTCGAGTCGGGTCATCGCCTCGGAGCACCTCCTGCTGGGGATGCTGCGCGAGGCGGACGAGGTCATCACCGAGGTGCTCGCCAACCTCGAGGTCGACCTCCAGGAGCTGCGTGAGGACCTGCTCGGCGACCGGCCGCCGCTCGAACGGGTCAACACCTCACCGGATCTACCCCTGGCCGAGGAAACCAAGAAGGTCCTCGCCTACGCGGTGCACGAGGCGGAGAGCATGGGTCATCCCGCGGTCGGCACCGAGCACCTGCTGGTGGGTCTGCTGCGGGTGGAGAACGCCGGCACCGCCCAGTACTTGAGGGCCCGCGGATTCGAGCTCTACAAGGTGCGGGAGGAGGTGCTGCAGCGGGGGCGCCGGCGCGACGTGGAGCAGAGCACGCGCTCCACGCCCCACATTTCCGAGTACTCGCGCGACCTGACCGCGCTGGCGGCGGAAGGCGAGTTCGACCCCCTCATCGGCCGCGAGGCCGAGGTCGAACGGGTCATCCAGATCCTCAGCCGTCGCACCAAGAACAACCCGCTCCTGCTCGGTGATGCCGGGGTCGGCAAGACGGCGATCGTGGAGGGGCTGGCGACCCGCATCGTCGAGGGCGCGGTGCCGGTGTTCCTCGTCGACCGGCGCATCCTCGCCCTCGACCTGTCGCTGCTGGTGGCCGGCACCAAGTACCGAGGGCAGTTCGAGGAGCGGCTCAAGGGCCTACTCAAGGAGCTCCAGGAGCACCGCGAGGTGATCGTCTTCATCGACGAGATCCACTCCCTGATCGGCACCGGCTCGGCCGAGGGCTCGCTGGACGCGGCCAACATCCTCAAGCCGGCCCTGTCGCGGGGTGAGATCACCTGCATCGGCGCCACCACGGTGCGCGAGTACCGCAAGTACGTGGAGAAGGACCGGGCCCTGTCGAGACGCTTCCAGCCGGTCAACATCAGCCAGCCGAGCGAGGAGGAGACGGTCGCCATCCTGCGTGGCGTCCAGTCGCGTTACGAGGTCTTCCACGGCGTGGCCTACGCGGAGGAGGCGGTGACCGCGGCCACCAGCTTGGCCGGCCGCTACATCACCGATCGCCAGTTCCCGGACAAGGCGATCGACGTGCTCGACGAGGCCGGCGCGCGGGTCAAGCTGCGCCACGTGAACGCCACCGGCTCGCTGCGCCGGATCCAGGACGAGATCCGGCAGGCGGTGGGCCGGATGAAGGACGCCATCTCCCGCAAGGATTTCGAGAAGGCGGTGGAGCTGCGCGAGGAAGAGCTCAGGCTGCGCGAGGAGCTGGCCATGCTGGAGCGGACTGAGGCCCAGCTCCCCCCCGAGGGGGTGCACGTCCAGCGGGGGGACGTGGAGGACGTGGTGGCCGCGTGGACCGGGATCCCGGTCATGGCTATCAAGGAAGACGAGGCCGACCGCTTGCGCCGCATGGAGGAGATCCTCGGCCTGCGCGTGGTCGGTCAGGACGAAGCCCTCAGGGCCCTGGCGCAGGCGATCCGGCGCAGCCGGCTCGGCGTGACCAGTCCCAACCGGCCCATCGGGTCGTTCGTCTTCCTCGGGCCGTCCGGGGTGGGGAAGACCGAGGTCGCGCGGCAGCTCGCGAGCTTCCTGTTCCAGGACGTGCGACGCCTGGTCCGGTTCGACATGTCCGAGTACATGGAGAAGCACACGGTGTCCCGTCTCATCGGTTCCCCGCCGGGATACGTCGGCTTCGAGGAGGGCGGCCAGCTCTCGGAGCAGGTTCGTCGCAACCCGTACTCGGTGGTCCTGCTCGACGAGATCGAGAAGGCGCACTCGGACATCTACAACCTGCTCCTGCAGGTGCTCGAGGACGGCCGTCTGACCGACAGCTTCGGCAACGTCGTCGACTTCACGAACACCCTCATCATCATGACCTCCAACCTGGGCAGCCGGGACATCCTCGCCGGCAGCCGCGTGGGCTTCGCGAATCGCCGGGAAGGGGTCGGGTCGGCGGAGATGAGGGAGATCGTGGACCGCGAGCTGCGGCGGCACTTCCCGCCCGAGTTTCTCAACCGCATCGACGACGTGATCGTGTTCGAGGCGCTGAGCGAGGAGAGCATGCTCGAGGTCGCCCGCCTGCTGATCCGGGAGACCATCTCCAACCTCGCTCGCACGCGCGTCCACCTGGAGCTCGACCCGGCGGTCCCCCGCTGGCTCCTCGATCAGTGCGGCATGGACCCCCAGTCCGGCGCCCGGCCCATGCGCCGGCTGGTCAGGCGGTGGATCGAGGACGCGGTGGCTGACCACCTGATCTCTCACGGCAGCGAAGACGGAGCCGACCTGCTGGTGCAGCTCGAAGGGGGCATCCCCGTGGTCAAGGCCAGGTCCATGATTCCACAGCTACTGGAGAATCCGTGAAGCGAATGATGAAGTTGACTCGCTGCGTCGGCACGGGGGTTCGAGAATCGTGGCGGCAGGCTTCCAGTCTGCAGGGTGGGTGGAGGCTCGATCGGTCGTCGCAGCCCCCCTTCCGGCGGCCCGGTCGCCTGCTGCCAGGCAACGCGTCTCGAGTCGCGGGCCCGCCAGGAGCGAGCCTGGTCATGGTGACGGTTTCGGTTCTGCTGGCCTCTGCTCTGCTCGCACCCGGGCTCGCCCTCGCGGAAGAGGAGGGGCCGACCATTGCCGAGATCGTTCTCGAGGGCGGCGTGACCTTGACCCTGGACACCGTCTACTACTACCTCGGCCTTGAGCCCGGCGACCCGCTCGACCAGAAGTCGATCGCCAAGGGGTTCCAGAGCCTGTGGGACTCGGGCCTGTTCGAGGACGTACGGATCGAGGTGGAGCCGGTCTCCGAGACCGAGGTGAAGCTGCGCGTGATCGTCGTCGAGCGGCCCTTTGTGAGCTCGGTGGTGTTCGAGGGCAACAAGAAGATCAGCTCCACGACTCTCAAGGACAAGCTGGACGAGAAGGGCGTCGAGCTGCCGCGCAACGTGCCGTTGCGCATGACGTCTCTGGCCAGGATCCAGACCGTCATCCAGGAGATCTACGCCGAGGAGGGCCGGCGCTCGGCGCGGGTCCGCTACCGGGTTGAGGTGGTCTCCCCCAAGGAACGGCGGGTCGTGTTCACGATCAACGAAGGCGGCAAGGTCAAGATCAGGGATGTCGACTTCGTGGGCAACGACGTCTTCACCGACCGCCGGCTGCGGCGGGTGCTGAAGAAGGTCAAGAAGGTCAAGCTCTACCGACTCTGGGGCAAGAAGGTCATCTTCTTCCCGGAGTCCTGGGACGAGGACCGCGACAACCTCCGCCACCACTACATGAACTTCGGCTACAAGGACGTCAAGGTCGGCGAGCCCGAGCTTGAGGTTCTGGTCCTGCGGCCCGAGAAGGAGAGGCTCAGCCGGCAGAAGCACCGCATGATGATCACTATCCCGGTGGAGGAGGGCGAGGCCTACGCGGTGGGCTCGATCCGCGTCGAGGGGGCGAAGCTCTTCGACCCCGAGCGGCTCAAGACCCTGTTCCAGATCCAGCCCGGTTCGACCTACAGCTACCAGGTCATCGAGACCGGGATGGAGGCGATCCGCGACTTCTACCACAATCAGGGCTACATCTACGCCTACACCAACCAGATCCTGACCGACCGCGAGGGCGAGGACCACGTGGTCGACGTGGTTGTGGACGTGTTCGAGGGCGACCGCTTCCGGCTCGGTCGGCTCGAGTTCAAGGGCAACACGCGTACCAACGACAAGGTCCTGCGCCGCGAGTTCCGGATCTCTGAGGGCGACTACATGGCGATGGGCGTGTTCCGCGCCTCGGTCTTCAAGGTCAACGCCCTTGGCTACTGGAAGCTGGAGGAGGACCCACTGGAGTTCGAGTTCGACGAGGAGGAGGACATCGTCAACGTGACCGTCAAGGGCACCGAGGTCGGGCGCAACGACATCCAGTTCGGCGCCGGCTACTCCGAGCTCGACGGCTTCTTCGCGCAGGCCCAGTTCAACACCCGCAACTTCCTCGGCCGCGGCGAGACCCTCGGCCTGTCGCTCCAGAGCGGCCGGCGGGTGGACACCTACAGCCTCAACTTCACCGAGCCCTACCTCTTCGACCGGCGGATCATTCTCGGCAGCGCGATCTACAAGACAAACGTGGAAATCGCCGACTTCTACCGCGAGACCACCGGCAGCAGCTTGACCACGGGCCTGGGCTTCGGAAACTTCAGCTCCTTCTCGGCGCTGCTGTCCTACGAAGACGTGTTCTCGCGCTACGCGGTCAGCCGGGGCGGCCTCGTCGGCGATGACACGGGCGGCCACCGGCCGCCTCTGGATCTGCCGCCGGAGATCGACGTTCCCTTGACCAGGACCTACGAGCGGTACACCGGCAAGACGATGTCGCTGACGCCAGCCTACGGCTTCGATAGCCGCGACGACCCCTTCGACCCCAACCGGGGCAAGCGCTTCAGCCTCAGGTCGCGACTCGCCGGCGGCCCCCTGGGCGGCGACTTCGACTACCTGCGGCCGGAGATGAACTTCTCGATGTTCATCTCGGTCACCAAGAAGACCGTCTTCGCCTTCAACGTCGAGGGCGGTCAGTTCTTCGCCTACGACGACTCCGAGCTGCCCCTGTACGAGCGCTACCGGCTGGGCGGCGAGCGGACGCTGCGTGGAATTCCGTATTACACCGTCCTGCCCCGGGACCCAGAGGGTAACTACTTCTTGACCAAGGCCGGCTCGCGCATGGGCGGCGACCGCTACTGGCTCTTCAACCTGGAGTATCAGTTCCGCGTCGGCGGCCCGGTCAAGCTGGTCCTGTTTTCGGACAACGGCAACACCTACCACGAGACCCAAGGCTGGGAGGTGAGCGAGTTCCGCCGCACCGCCGGGATCGAGATGCGCATCTTCCTGCCCATCTTCCAGGCGCCGATCCGCTTCATCTACGGCTACAATCTCGACCCATGGCCGGACGAGGACACGAGTGACTTCCAGTTCTCGATCGGCACCACGTTCTAGACACTGCGAGGACCAGAGGAACCACGGTGGTGAGCCCTCGATTCGCCCTACGGTCCAGCGAGCGCCTCGACCAATCGCGGCGCGCCCCGTTAGAATACGATCTCTTGTGAGGAGGCTGAGGACATGAGTCGCTTGTTTCCAGTATGTGCAGTAGCTCTTCTCGCCCTGGCCCTGGCGGTGCCAGCAGCGGCCGAAACCAAGGTCGCCGTGATCGACGTGCAGCGCGTGGTCACCGAGTCGGACCCGGGCAAGGAGGCGCTCAAGAAGCTCAACGAGATGCGCGACGCCAAGGTCGAGCAGGGTCGAGGCCTGCGCGAGGAGCTCGAAGCCCTCAAGGACAGGCTGTCGAAGCAGCGTTTCACGCTGGCCGAAGACAAGGTCGACGAGCTGTCGCGGGAGATCGAGGACAAGGGCATTGCCCTCAAGCGCTTCGAGGACGACGCCATGCGCTCCCTCAACGACGAGCGGGAGAAGATCCTCGCCGGCCTCGAGCAGCGGATCATGCCGATCATCTCCCAGCTCGGCACGGAGCAGGGTTTCACCCTGATCTTCAACAAGTTTCAGTCCGGGCTCGTGTACGCTGACGACGCGGTGGACATCACCGACGAGGTCATCCGCCGCTTCAACCTCGCCCCGTAGCCGATGTCGCTCACGCTTGGTGAGCTCGCCCGGCACCTGGGCGCCGAGCTCGTCGGCAGCCCCGAGCAGGTGGTGGTGGCAGTGCGACCTCTGGATGAGGCCGGACCGCAGCACCTGTCGTTCCTGCACAACCCCAAGTACGTGGCCCAGGCGCGCTCCTCGCGTGCCGGCGCGATTCTGGTCAAGGACGCGGAGCTCCTGCCGGACCGCACCCTTCTGGTGACGCCCGAGCCGTACCTGGCCATGGCCCGCGCGCTCGAGCTCCTGCACCCCGCGCGACGACCCGCCCCAGGGGTCCACCCGAGCGCGGTGGTGGCCGAGGACGCCGTCCTCGGCAGCGGGGTGTGGATCGGCCCGCAGGCCGTGGTCGGCGCCGGCTGCAGGATCGGCGACGGTGCCCTGATCGGCGCCGGCTGCGTGCTCGGCCCAGAAGCGGAGATCGGCCGTGACACCGTCCTCCACCCCCGGGTCGTGATCGAGGACGGCTGCCGCGTGGGTGCGCGGTGCATCCTCCACGCGGGCGTGGTCATCGGATCGGACGGGTTCGGCTTCGCCACCGTGGGCGGGGTGCACCACAAGGTGCCCCAGGTGGGCATCGTGGTCGTCGAGGACGACGTCGAGCTCGGCGCCAACGTCTGCGTCGACCGGGCGACCCTGGGCGAGACGCGGATCGGCCGTGGAACGAAGGTCGACAACCTGGTCCAGATTGCGCACAACGTACAGGTCGGCGAGGGCTCGCTCCTGGTCGCCCAGGTTGGCATTTCGGGCTCGACGCGGCTCGGCCATCATGTGGTCATGGCCGGCCAGTCGGGTGCGGCCGGCCACCTCAAGATCGGCGACCAGGCGGTGGTCGGCGCCAAGAGCGCGGTCATCAAGGACGTACCCGACGGCGCCTTCGTCAGCGGAATCCCCGCGCGACCGCACCGCGAGTGGTTGGCGGCCAACGCCGCCCTGCGTCGGCTCGAGGGGATGCGGAGCCGGCTCAAGGAGCTCGAAGAGGCGGTAGCGGAGCTGCGTTCGAAGTTGGGGGAGTGAGGATGGGACCGAGTCGAGACCTGTCGTAGGGATCGGGTCGCAAGCCGTGAAGCGGTGAAGCGAACGGGAACGGGATCGGGATTGGGATCGGGTAAGGGGGGAACAATGATCGACATCAACGAGATCCTCACGGTGCTCCCGCACCGGTACCCGTTCCTGCTCGTGGACCGGGTGCTCGAGGTCGACGACACGCGGATCAAGGCCCTCAAGAACGTGACCTACAACGAGCCCTTCTTCGTCGGTCACTTCCCGGGCCAGCCGGTGATGCCGGGCGTACTCCTGGTCGAGGCCATGGCGCAGGCCGGCGGCTACCTGGTCCTGCGCAAGGTGGCGGACAGGGCCAACAAGCTGGTCTTCTTCTCGGGCATCGATAGCTGCCGGTTCCGGCGCCCGGTCCTGCCCGGCGACCAGGTCATCTTCGAGGTGGAGATCATGTCCATCCGTCGCCACTTCGGCAAGCTCCATGGCCGCGCCCTGGTCGAGGGCGAGCTGGCCTGCGAGGCCGACCTGATCTCGGCCATGGTGGACCGGTCATGAGCGCCACGATCCACCCCACCGCGATCGTCGATCCCGGCGCCGAGGTCGGCGGCAATGTGGTGGTGGGCCCCTACGCTGTCATCGAGGCCGGGGTCGAGGTCGGCGACGGGTGCTGGATCGGGTCCCACTGCCGGATCGCCGGCCCGACCCGGATCGGCGAGCGCAACCGCTTCGAGGGCCACTGCTCGGTGGGCACGCCTCCCCAGGACCTCAAGTACCGCGGCGAGCCGACCCGGCTCGAGATCGGCTCGGACAACCTGTTCCGCGAGTTCGTCACCCTCAACCGGGGCACCGTGGGCGGCGGCGGCGTCACCCGCATCGCCGACCACAACATGTTCATGGCCTACTCCCACGTGGCCCACGACTGCCAGGTCGGCAGCCATACGATCTTCGCCAACGCGGCCACCCTGGCCGGGCACGTCGAGGTCGGCGACATGGCCAACATCGGCGCCTTCTCGGCGATCCATCAGTTTTGCCGGGTCGGGGTGCACGCCTTCCTCGGCGGCTTCACCGTCGCCACCCAGGACTGCCTGCCGTTCATGCGGACGGTCGGGGGACGGCCGGCCAAGTGCTACGGGCCCAACTCGATCGGCCTCGAGCGCCGGGGCTTCGACGACGACCGTCGCCTGGCCATCAAGCGCGCCTGGCGCCATCTCCACAGCTCCAAGATGACCACCACGCAGGCGCTCGAGCGGATCAAGCAGGAGCTCGGCGGGCAGACGGACGTGGACCTCCTGGTGGCCTTCATCGAGTCGGCCAAGCGCGGAGTGATCCTGTAGCTTGCCCTCCTCGCCGCATCGCGCCGCGCGGGTCGGTCGGAGCAGAATGTCGACTCGGGTGGGATGCCGTGCGCCGCTGCGCGGGCCGGCGCAGCTCAGTGCCTGGCCCCGCCGTTGAACGGGTGCCTCGCTCGACTGCCGGAGGCAGAGAGGTGGCGGTTCAGCCGCGCGGAGGCTGCTGTCCCATGATCGGCGCGGCCAGGGCCGAGTAGTCGCTGTCGCCGTGACCCATGGCCAGGGCGGCGACCAGGATCTGCTCGACACCGGCCAGGGCTGCGGTGTCGAGGCCGGCGCGGCGGCCCTCGCCGAGGAAGAGGCGCACGTCCTTGAGCATCAGGCGGGTCGGGAAGTTGGCCCGGGCGTAGTCGTTGGCCAGCATCCGGTCGAGCTTCTTGTCGAAGGTGGGGGCGTAGAGCGCGCTCGCGCGCAGGATCTCCATGAAAGTCTCGACCTCGAGGTCCTGGGCGCGCACGTAGCCCAGGCTGAGGGCGAAGGACGCGGTCAGCGAGGCGATCAGCTGGTTGAGGGCGAGCTTGAGCGCGGCCGCGGCTCCCACCGGCCCGATCAGGCGCGGCTCGGGTCCGAGCAGGGCGAGCACCGGCCGCCAGGTTTCGAACAGGTCCCGGGGTCCTCCGGCCATGACGATCAGGGTCCCCTCCCGGGCCTGGGTGATGCTGCCCAGCACCGGCGCCTCCAGGTAGCGGCCGCCGGCAGCCACCACCTCGTCCGCGATCTCGAGGCTCTCGCTCGGGGCGATGGTGCTCGCCTGGAGGATGGTGCGGCCGGCGAGCGCGCGGCGGGGCTCATCGCCGACGACCACGGCGCGCACGGCCGCGGCGTCGGTCACCATGAGGACCGTCGCTGTGGCCGAGGCCAGGACCTCGGCCGGAGATCCGGCCACTCGGGCCCCGGCCGCGGCGAGCGGCGCCGTCTTGTCCGGCGTGCGGTTGAACACGGTCAGCCGGTGGCCGCCGTCGAGCAGGCGTCGCGCCATGGGCGCGCCCATGAGACCGGTGCCGATGACCCCCAGCTCCATGGCTCGCTCCCTCCCGCGGCGAGTGTAACCCAGGGGGGCGTATCATCCGGCGCGAGGGAGGCCGTGATGGAGGACCGAGTGAGAGAAGCGATGCGGGTCGGGCTGACGGCAGGGATGCTGGCGCTGGGTGCGGTCGTGGCCGCGGCCCAGGAGCACGTCACCTACGTCGACAAGTACAAGGACCCGGTGCTCGAGGAGATGGAGGGGCGCAACAAGACCCTGCGCGAGGAGGCGGCGCGCAAGACCGACGAGATCCTCGAGCAGCAGCGCGCCGAGAAGAAGCAACGCGAGGAGGAGGCCAAGCAGCTCCGCTTCGACATGGGCCACATCGCCCGTCCCCAGGGGCCAGCCGCTTTCGCCACCAAGCTGTGGCACTTCCCGCCCACGCCCCAGTACCTCACCGGCAGCTGCTGGAGCTTCGCCACCACCTCCTTCCTGGAGTCGGACATCAGGCGCCGCACCGGCCGGGAGGTCAAGCTGTCCGAGATGTGGAGCGTCTACTGGGAGTTCGTGGCCAAGGCGCGAGGCTTCGTGGCCAGCCGCGGCGAGACCCCCTTTGAGGAGGGCTCGCAGTCGGCGGCGGTGATGCGGATCGTGCGCGAGCGCGGCCTGGTGCCGAGGGCGGTCTACGAGGGCGTCCTCGCCGAGGATGGGCGCTTCGACCATTCGCAGGTCCACGAGGCCATGCAGGAGTTCCTCCTCTGGTGCAAGGCCAAGGACTTCTGGGACGAGGGCATGGTCCTTGACATGATCCGGACCATGCTCGACCGGACCCTGGGCAAGCCGCCTGACCTCTTCGAGTGGCAGGGCGAGGTCTACACCCCCGGCGAGTTCCGCGACCAGGTGTGCGGCGTCAACGCGGACGACTACGTGGAGCTCATGTCGACCCTGTCCGAGCCGATGTGGCAGCGCGGCGAGTACCGGGTGCCCGACAACTGGTGGCACGGCAAGGAGTATGTCAACGTGCCGCTGGACGTGTGGTACGAGACAATCGTGGAGGCGGTCGCGGCCGGCTACACCTTGGCCCTCGGCGGCGACGTGTCCGAGCCTGGGGTCAACGGCTTCGAGGACATGGCGGTGATTCCCTCCTTCGACATCCCCTTCCAGTACATCGACCAGGACGCGCGCGAGCTCAGGTTCAATAACGGGTCCACAGGCGACGACCATGGCGTGCACCTGGTGGGACACACCCAGCTCGACGGCCACGACTGGTTCCTGATCAAGGACTCCAACCGCTCCTCGCGCCACGGCAAGTACGAGGGCTACTACATGTACCGGGACGACTTCGTGAAGCTGAAGATGCTGACGTTCATGATCCATCGTGACGCGGTCGCGGGCCTCCTCGACCGGGTGGGCGCCGGCCAGTGAAGGGGCTGACATCGACATGAAACGCGACGGTGAGCTCGACGCGCTCGACCTGGCCATCCTCAAGCACCTGCAGCGCAATGCCCGCCTGGCCAACAACACGCTCGCCGAGCGTGTCGGGTTGGCCCCCTCCACCTGTCTCGAGAGGGTGCGACGGCTGGTCGAAGGTGGGGTAGTGACCGGGTTCCGCGCCGAGGTCGACCCGCGAGCCATGGGCATCGGTCTGCAGGCGATGATCGCGGTCAGCCTGCGTCGTCACTCGCGGGACCTGGTCGAGAGCTTCCGCGAGCACGCCATGTCGCGGCCCGAGGTCCTGGCGGTGTACCACGTGGCCGGCGCCATGGACTTCCTGCTCCACGTAGCGGCCAGGGATGCCGATCACCTGCGCGACCTGACCATGGACGCCTTCACGACCCGCCCCGAGGTGGGCCGCCTCGAGACCCACCTCATCTTCCAGTGCGCGACCTGTCGCGAGAAGCCGAGCTACCTCGAGGAGGAGGTGGCGGAGTAGGCGGCAATCGTCGCGACTGCTCCCTGTGCGAAGAGGCCCTCGACGCCGTTTCGTAGTGCCGGCTTTGAGCCGGCACACTGGGTGAGGGGTGGGCTGGCATACCCTCGTGCCGGCTGGATGCCGGCGCTACACGACGCGAAGGGCTCTGTGGATGGTCGCGTCGGGATCGACAACGGGAACGGGATCGAGGGTGCGGGTCAGGCCTCCGCCTTCGGCGTCTTGAACATCGAGATCTCGTCCTGGAGGACGCGGGCCGAGCTCTTGAGCTCGTCGACGGCCAGGTTGGTGCCGCGCACCGAGTCGGCAGTGTGGGTGGCGGCCTGTCCGAGCTGGAACATGGCGTCGCTGATCTGCTGAGCGCCGAAGCTCTGGGCCACCATGGCCTCCTTGACCGACTCGAAGCGCGGCGTCAAGACCTGGATCTTCTCGATGATCTGGGCGAGCTGTGTGGCCACGTTGCGGATCTCGTCGACGCCGTTGTCGACCTCGTCGGAGAACTTGGTCATGGCCAACACGCCGTCGGCCACCGCGCCCTTCATTTCGCCGATGACCTTCTCGATGTCGAGGGTGGCGACCGCGGTTTGATCGGCGAGGCGACGGATCTCGCGTGCCACCACGCCGAAGCCGAGGCCGTACTCGCCGGCCTTGTCGGCCTCGATGGCTGCGTTGAGCGAGAGCAGGTTGGTCTGGTCGGCGACCTTGGTAATTGTGGTGACCACGGTGGTGATCTCGGCGGCCTTGTGGTCGATGGCCGAGAGCTTGCTGCTGATCGACTCGGTTGCCTCCTCCAGCTGCTTCATCACGGTTTCCATGTGGATGAGCCCGAGCTGGCCGCTGCCGGCGGCGACTGCGGTCTCGTCGGACATGACCGCCACCTCATTCATGGTGTTGACCAGCTCCTGCGAGGTCGAAGAGATCTCGCGGGCAGTGCTCACGACCTGGTTGGTGGAGGCGGCCTGCTCGGTGGCGGTGGCCTCGAGACCCTTAGACGAGGCCGCAATGCTGGTCGTGGACGAGTTGATGAGGATGCAGGTGTGCTTGACCTTGTCGATCAGCGAGCAAAGGCTTTCGGTCATGGTCTTGATGGCTGCCATCAGCTGGCCCACTTCATCCTGGGACGGCACCTCCACGGAGGCCGTCAGGTCACCGGTGGCGACCTGCTTGGCCACGGTATTGGCCCGGTTGATGGGACCGACGATGCCGCCGATCACCGCCGTGGAGATCATCATGGCGACGATCATGGCGACGGCGAAGGCCGCCACGGCGATCCCGAGGAACTTGATGGCGCGCTCGCGCATCTTTTCGATCGAGGACTTGAGCAGGATCCTGCCCACCGGGGCGCCCTCGGCGAGCACGTTGCGCGCCACGAGGACGTGGGTTCCGGTGATGACGCTCATCTCCTGCCCGGGGGCAGGAGGAAGGTCGCGGTTCGCAGTGCCTTCGCGGACGTAGCTGGCGAAGGTTGCCCCCTGGGCGTCGTACAGCACCGCCATGATCACGTCGGGCTCGGCCTGGAGCGAGGCGAGAATGTTCGCGGCAGTCTCCGCGTCGAAAAACTCCAGCGGCGCCTTGCAGTTGGCGCCCGTGACCTCAGCCAGGGTCTCGAGATTGCCCGTGGTCAGAGCCTTGAAGCTGGCGCGATCATAGGCCAGGATCCCACCACAGACGATGGTCAGGGCGAGGACCAGCGTCAGTAGGACGGTCAGGTCGAGCTTCCTGCGAATGGAGGCGTCGCGCAACATGCGGATCGCGTTCATGAGCTCCCCTTCCGAACGGGCGGGTCTTGCCCGGCTGATCTACAGAGGTCGGGCGAGATTGAGGAAGGAGGCGTCGAGCTGTATCCGCTCGGCCCGCAGCGCGGCATCCGAGCGGTAGATCTTGACCCGGCCGCCTTCCTCCACCAGCCCCACGCTGAGCTGCGGGAGGTGCTCCTTGCGCGAGCCCAGCGACAGCACGCCGTTGCGTCGCGTGAGGTCGGACAGGCTGCCCAGGCGCCCCCCCACGTCGCCGAAGACCACAACGCACGTGAGCTGGCCCTGGCTGAAAGCCGCCTCTGCCGCGTCGAGGTCGATCAGGCGGGTCTCGACGAAGAAACCCGACACCTTGCGTCCGCCCCGTTGGGTGAGGGCGCTGACCAGGGACTGAGCCTGCTCGGCGTTGCTCTGGGCCGAGATGACCCCGATCTGGATGTTGCCCGTGACCCGGCTCCTCAGGGTCTGGTCGTAGCTGAGGATCTTGAACGTCAGGTCGGCGAACGTGTCCGGCGCGAGGTCCTGTGCACTGGCCGAGGCCACGGCCAGACTGGTCAGCGCGAGCGCAACCGCGACCGCGCGCAGCCGACCAAGACCTTGCCTGGTCCGTCGCCACGCCAAGGCGCGCAACCGAGACATCAGCTGAAACCCGTCCATCGTCTCAGAGCCGTGATGCGTCTTCAGTCCATGACCATCATAGCAGCACGGGCGCGACGGTGACGCCGTGGCTGAGGACGCTGGCCGACAGAGGTCGAGCCGGAGACCTCGGCGGCGTCCCTGCCGCGAGGCTCCAAATCGCGGTCGGCCCTGAGATAATCGCGGCGTGATGGCACCTCGACCATGCCTGCGAGCGCTCGGGGCCGCCCTCGCCGCGACCATGGTCGCTGCTGCGGTCGCGAGCGCCGGATCGAGCCCCGCCTCACGCATCCGGGCCGATGAGGAGGTGCTCTTCCTGCCCACCTGTGGCTCGCAGGCGGATGACGGGCGCGCCTGGCGACTGCCGGTTCACGCCTGGGTCTTCGAGTACGAGGAGGAATCGCTCTGGCGCTCCGCGATGGTGGGCAAGCTGCTGCAGGTGCTGGAGCTGGGTACCTCGGTTGCGGATCTGGCCCGATTCCGGCAGCGGGCGTGGGCGTTCATGGTCGACAGCGAGCGGGACAAGGTGGTGCGGGTGTGGGTGGCGGGTCGCGCCTACCGCCTGGCGGCCACCGGTGCGGATGGGCATGCCCGAGGCGAGGTCCTGGTGACGCGGGAGGGCGTGCGCGAGCGCGAGGCCGAGGGCTGGCTGGAGGTGGCGGCAGGGCTGGCGGCGGGAGACGAGCCTCGTTTCGCCGGACGCATCTGGCTGGTGCCGCCGCGCGGAGTGTCGGTGGTGTCCGACATCGACGACACCATCAAGGTCTCCGAGGTCCTGGACCGGAAGCAGCTGGTTGCCAACACCTTCCTGCGCGAGCATCGGGCCGTGCCGGGGATGGCGCCTCTCTATGCCCGCTGGGCCTCCGCGGGCGCGGTTTTCCATTACCTGTCGGCCTCGCCATGGCAGCTTTACCCTTTGTTGTCGGAGTTCCTCGAGCTCGAGGGCTTCCCCGCCGGGTCCTGGCACCTGCGGCAGCTGCGGGTCAAGGACAGCTCCTTCCTCGACCTCTTCGCTTCGCCCGTGGCGCACAAGACCGAAGCCCTTGAGCAGCTCCTCGCCACCTATCCCGAGCGCCGCTTCGTCCTCGTCGGCGACTCGGCCGAGCAGGACCCCGAGCTCTACGCCGCCATCGCCCGCGACCACCCCGGGCAGGTGATGCACGTGCTCATCCGCGAGGTCACGGGCGACGAGAGGCGGGTAGAGGAGATCACGGGCCTGCTCGCCGGTCAGCCGGTGCCGCACACGTTGTTCCGTGATGCCTCGGAGCTCGGCACGGGCATCGACATCGTGGTCGGGGGCGCGGCCGGGACGTCCGGCCCGGACCCGTCGGGGTCGAACCGGGCGCCCTGAGACAGGCGCGCCCGGGCGAGGCCCGGGCGCGCGTCGTGATCAGCGGATCGAACAGCTCAGGGTCGCATGCCGATGGTCGTCGGGTCGTTGGAGGCGTTGTCGAGCACCGATCCGTAGGCGTAGATGCCGGAACCCGAGTTGACGGTGACCCGGGCGTAGCCGGCGCCGATGTCGTTGCGGCCGGCGGCCTTGAAGGGTTCGGAGTACTGGTAGACCTCGCTCGCCCCATAGGTCTTGGTCAGGGGCGATCCGACCTGGTTGCCGTTGCTGTCGTAGAGGGTGATGGTCACCGAGGCGCTCGAGGAGCCTGAGTTGACGACCCCGATGTTGGTCCGGTAGGTCCCGGCGGTGCCGGCGTTGCCGTTCTGGGTGAGCATGGGCAGCAGAGCGCTGTCTCCGGCCCCCAGGGTGGTGGTGCTGGTCACGCCGTCGAAGCCCTGTCCCTGAGTGGCGCCCGAGGACTCCTGGTTGTAGACGCGGGCCGCGACCTCGAGCGGCTGGCTGGAGCAGACCTGGAGCGAGCCCGACCCGGTGTAGCCCGGGCTCAACCAGTTGAGCACGTCACGGATGATGGTGGTGTCGCCGGCGGCCAGGGATGTGGTGTTGGTGAGGGTCGCCGAGCTCGTGTAGCAGCGCACCTCGATGGTCGCCGAGCTGGTGCCGGTGGCGACGAAGCCGACGTCGGCGCGCCAGAAGCTGCCGCCCTGACCGGCCTGGCGGGCGACCACCGGGACCCAGTACGAGTAGGTGCACGAGGTGCCGCCCGAGCCCGACTGGGTGATGGTGAAGGTGTTACCAGCAATGGTCAGGGTGCCGGTGCGCGTGCCTCCGGAGTTGGCCGATACCGAGTAGCTGACGCTGCCGCTGCCGCTGCCGCTCGAGCCCGAGGTGATGGCGACCCACGAGGCGTTGCTCGAGGCGGTCCAGGTGCAGCCGGCAGTGGTGCTCACGCTGACGCTCCCAGTCCCTCCGGCGGCGCCGTATGACGCCGAGGTGGGGGAGATGGAGTAGGTGCACTGAGTGCCGCCGGGGTAGATCCACTGCACGCCGAGGACGTCGTCGGCGTGGAGCTCGCGCCGGTTCCACTCGGGCCCGGCACCGCCGAAGCCATACATGGCCTTGCCCAGGTCGGACACGTAGCCGATCTCGTTGCCGTAGAGGTCGAGGAGCACCAGCCAGTGCCCGAACTCGTGCAGGGAAATGGACTCCACGTCAAAGGCGTTGGCCGGGGTCGACGTGGAGGTGCTCCAGTTGAGGGCCGAGTTGAGCAGCATGTCGCACTCGTTGATAGTCGTCTCGCCCTGAGGCCAGCAGTTGGCAAAAGCGATGACACCCTCGGGCACGCCCTCGGGGAGCGGGCCGTAGGTGATCTCGGTGGTGCCGTTGTTGGTGGGCGACTCGCTCGAGGTCGAGCCCGAGTAGGCGAAGTTGATCCCGGCGGCCGCGGTCCAGGTGGCAAAAGCGTCCTCCACCGCGGTCTTGAATGCGGTCGGGACGTTGGTCGAGATCTGGTAGTTGACCTGGGCCGGGTCCCACTTCTGGCCGCCGTAGCCGAACGGCACCTCGAAGGATGCAGGCGTGCTCTGGGTACCGCCCGAGCTGACGACCCACATCGGGCCTGACGAGGAGCCGCCCGGGTAGCCGCCGCACTCGCCCTGGGCGTAGCGGCAGATGGGCACGGTGCAGACGATGCGGGTGTCGGCCCAGGACACGATGTCCGCCGACACCGTGTCGATGCCCGAATCGCCCCTCTGGAAGGTGAACTTCACCTGGCCCTGGCTCGACCCGAAGCCGGTGCCGGTGATGGTGACCTGGTCGCCGGTGCCGGCCGGGGCGCGGTCCGGGGTGACCGTGGTTATGGTCGGCGTGGGGCCGCCGCCGCCGTCATTGGCCGGGGACTCGAAGGGGATCGAGTCGAGGTCTTGGCCGGGGTCGTCTGCGGGGTAGAGCACGTGGTCGTACTCTGATTCGCCGGCGCGGTAGACGGCGATGGCGAAGTCGAGCAACGTCGGGCTCCCGCCGCCGGTGATGGTGGCGGCGACCGTGTCGGTGCTCGACAAACCGGTGATGGTGTACGGTCCCAGGGTGCCGATGTTGACCCACTCGCCGCCGCTCGACGGACGGTCGAAGACGTCAAAGTAGACGGTCAGGGTGCTGGAGCCATCCGACACGTCGGCGTCCCAGACCAGGTCGGCCTTCTGGTAGTAGCCGTCGTCGTCGTTGTCCACCGGGTTGGTCCACCAGGCGTCGTAGATCGAGGCGGTCACCTCCAGCTTGGCGGTCGACATCGGTGCGATCTCGGCCGCTGGCAGCGTGCGCGCCAGGCCGTGGCCGACGGTCGACGGACGGGGCTCGGTGGACAGCACGGTCGGCGGCAGGATCGACTGGAGCAGGGAACCGTCGCCGTGGTGGAGCCGGGCCACGGCCTCGACGAACAGGCTCAAGGGCACCGGCTCGTCGCCCAGGGTGACCGCGTCGGCAACCACCGGCAGGCTGGCCGCGACGGCCAGCGGGCCGCTCCCCCCGCGCGCCTCGAGGAGGAAGACGGCCTCCTGGTCGAGGAAGGGGCGGGGGACGTCGAAGAGCAGCTCGGTGCGGTCGCCGACCGTGCCGCCCATGACCCGCAGGGTCACGCTGTCGGTCCCCGGGTCACCCTTGAGCGTTTCGACCACCTGCAGGCGGTAGGTTGTCCAGATGTGACGGCCCCACTCGTCCTCGGCCCACGCGCTCTCGGCCGACACCACGGTCGCGTGGACGACCAGCGTGGCGTCGTTGAGGGCCTGTGGAAGCGGCAGCGGGGTGCGCAGCATGGCCTGTAGGGGCAAGGTTGTTAGAAGAAGCACGACGAGCACCGTCCAGAGATTCCGCGTCATGGCTTTCCCTCCCGGGTCTCAGGAACATCTCGAACGAGAATGGTAGACGATTCGCGTTCCCAGATCCATCGCTCGGGGAGCGGTCCGCGAGGCGCCGCAGCGGCAGGCCTGGCACGAGAGGCCGAAGCCGTCGCGTCGGTGACTTGACCGCTCTCACGCAGCACGGCAGTCGGCAGGCCTCAGGGGCCCTTGACCCACTTCTCGGTTCGCGTCAGCCGGTCGATCGTGGCCTCGAGGGTCAGCAGCTGCTCGGGAGCCTCGTTGCCCTTGAGGTGGCGGACGGTGTGGGTGGTGCCGTTCAGGGTGACGGTGATGGCCGACGTGGGCACGTCGAAGATCCGCTCCTGGCAGTAGCACTCGGAGAGGTTGAAGAAGTCGGCGGCTTGCACCGCCTGCACCAGCTCGGCAACCACCTCCGGGGAGATGATCTCCTGGTGGGTGCCCGGCTTCGCCACGTTCTCTTGGCCCCGAAACACGAGCTGACCGGCACCGTTCACCGTGACCTGGTAGACGGGACAGGTTCCGCGGCATGCCGTGCGCCCGAGCTCGACCGAAAAGTCAGACGGGACCGAGGGGCCGGTCGCCGGCGCAGGCTGGACCCCTGGCGGGGCCTCCTCGACGCTGCCGCAACCAAGCCCAAGCAGAACGACGATGACCGACGCAGCAAAGATTGGACGTGCCATGCTTCCCCCATGTTGTCACCCGGCCCGCATCGGGGCGAGAGCAAGGGAAGCTCTCGACCCGATGGGCGGGTGCGTGTTCCTCAGTATCGCTCGATCAGGACGCGGGCGCCAGGGGCCGCGGCGTGGGTGGCACTGATGGACGTTGGTTGCTGCGGCAGCCGCGGCTCACGGACCCCTCTGGACCGCCAGCCGCGACTGCGCCGCGCAGGGGCGCACGAGGTCTCTCCAGGGCCCGGTCCATGGCTCGCAGGGAACGGCGCATGTCGACCCGGCAGATGCTAGGATAGGCGGTCGAAGGGAGAGCTGCATGATCACGTTCACGGATCGAGCAAAGGACAAGGTCCGCGAGTACGTCTCCGGTGGTGGAGAGGGCTGCATCGGTCTGCGCATCCGAGCCGCCAGAGTGGGCCATTACACGTTTCGCTACCAGATGAACCTGGTTCGTGAGCAGGACGTTCACGAGGAAGACACGAGGGTGGAGGGTGAGGGCTTCGCCGTGATCGTCGATCCCCAGACCTCGGAGTGGATGGAGGAGGCCAGGATCGACTTCCTGACTGAGGACAGTGGCTCCGGGTTCCAGATCAGCAACCCGGGGGCGGAACCTGACTGGAAGGACCCGGTGTGCCAGAAGGTGCAGCAGGTCATCGACCAGCAGATCCTGCCCGCTCTGGGTGGTCACGGTGGCTGGGTGGAGCTCGACCGGGTCGAAGGGGACACCGCGTACATCCGCTTTGGCGGCGGCTGCCAGGGTTGTGCCGGCGCCTCGTTCACCCTCAAGGAGGGGATCGAGTCGGTCATCACCCGGGAGGTGGCGGAGATCAACCGGGTGGCGGACGAGACCGACCACGGCGCAGGCGACCGCCCCTTCTACCACGGCTGAGGCCGCGACGGAGCTGGGGATGGCTGATGAACCCGGCCTCGAGAAGCTGAGCAGCGCCCACGACTACCGGATCGCGCGCCTGATCGCGCGCGGCGGCATGGGCGCGGTCTACGAGGCCCACCAGCAGGGCGCGGCCGGCTTCTCGAAGACGGTCGCCATCAAGACCATCCACCGGCAGTTCGCCGCCGACTCCGAGTTCGTCCGGCTGTTCATCGGTGAGGCCAAGCTGGTGGCGGACCTGGTCCACGAGAACATCGTCCAGGTCTACAGCCTCAACTTCTCCGACGACGAGTACTTCATCGTCATGGAGTACGTGGACGGCATCACCCTCGAGCGCTTCATCCAGCACCACCTCGACCTGGACATGCCGCTGCCGGTAGACCTCGGCGCCTTCATCATCAGCCGCGTGTGCCGCGGGCTCGAGTACGCCCACAGTCGGCGCGACCGGGACGGGCGAGAGCTGGGCATCGTGCACCGCGACATCTCGCCCAAGAACGTGCTCATCAACTTCGAGGGCGTGGTCAAGATCACGGACTTCGGCATCGCCAAGGCCCTCAACGTGATGGAGCAGGACGAGCAGATCCTGATGGGCCGCCTCGAGTACATGTCCCCGGAGCAGGCGCGGCGGGAGGAGACCGACCGCCGTTCCGATCTCTACTCGCTCGGAGTTCTCATGTACGAGCTACTGACCGGGCAGGTGCCGACGCGCGGCTGGGGTCCGGTCGAGCGCCTGCACAAGCTCGGGGTCGCCTTCCCGACCCCGGCGCGGATGGTTCGGGCCGACTTGCCCGAGGACCTGTGCAGCATCGTCGAGCGAGCCCTGGCCCCGGAGCCCGGTGACCGTTTCCAGGCTGCCGGTGAGATGGGCTACGCCCTCGAGTACCACCTCTACCACGAAGGTTACGGTCCGACCAACGTCACCCTCGGCGAGTACGTCAGGAAGCACTTCAGCGGTTTCCGCACCCACGCCGAAGAGACCAGGGACCGGCCCGACAGCACCGTCGCGCGCGAGGTCGAGCAGCGGGCCCAAACCCTGTTCGGCGATCTGCGGGGAAAGCCGCGAGACAAGACGAGGACGGAGTAGGGCCGGGATCGGGCCAGCACCAACCTGGGACCAGGACCAGGAGCTGAGTCGACCTGCGGGGTGGCGTCGGCCCGGACCTGCAAATCCCTGGGTTAAGGTCGAGCTCGTCTAAGACTCGACAGGGCACTGGTGCTACTTGAACCGCACAGACGCAAAGACAGCAAAATATCGATTTTGAATATCTTGAATTCGATCTTCGCGCCCTTCGGGTCCTCGCGGTTCATCTCGGCCTGCCCCTGACCGAGCTCAGCCTGAGCTGCCGGGTTGGCTTCCGCCAAGCCCGTGCGCGGCCCAGGCGCGGGCGTAGGGACCGCTGGCGGCGATCAGCTCCCGGTGGGCGCCGGACTCGACGATCCGTCCCCGTTCCATGACGTGGATGGTGTCGGCAATCATGGCCGTGCTCAGGCGGTGGGTGATGACGATCGCCGTGCGACCCTCGGCAAAGCGGCGGAAGCGCAGCATCCAGTCGGCCTCGGCCCACGAGTCCATGGCGCTGGTCGGCTCGTCCAGGAGCACGATCGGCGCGTCGCGCAGGAAGGCACGGGAAAGGGCGACCCGCTGCCACTCGCCGAGGCTGATCTCGGCGCCGCCGGAAAACCAGGTGCCGAGGAGGTGGTCGAGGCCCCTGGGGAGCCTATCGACGATGCCGCCGGCGCCGGCGGCATCGATCGCCGGACCGACCCGGGTCGCCACGTCCGCGCGGTCGAGGTCGCCGAGCTCGACGTTGCGGCGCAGGGACTCGGAGTAGCGCACCGGCTCCTGGAAGAGGACGGTGATCAGGCGACGCAGGTCCTCGAGCCTGAAGCTCCTGATGTCACAGCCGTCGATCTCGACCTGTCCCGTCTCGGGGTCGTAGAGCCGGCACAGCAGCTTGAACAGGGTGCTCTTGCCGGCGCCGTTGGCGCCGAGCATCGCCACCACCGAGCCGGCGGCGATCTCGAGGTTGAAGCCTTGCAGGACCGGCGAGGAGGAGCTGGGGTAGCGGAAGGTGACGTCGCGGAAGACGATGCCGCGATTGATCGTCTCAGCGGCCGGCTGGGGCTTCTCCGGGCTCGTGACGCGGGGCTCGAGCCCGAGGAACTCGAACAGGTTCTCCAGGAACAGGACGTTGCTGTAGAGCTGGCCGACCGTCTCGAGCAGCGTACGGAGCAGCCTCTGTCCCTGGGTGAATGCCTGGTAGAACATGGCCAGCTCGCCGAGCGTGATCGCCCCCTGCACCGTACGCAGGACCATCCAGCCCAGGGCGGCGGCGGCCAGCACCAGGGCGAACCCGCCGGCCGCGACCTCGGCGCCGGCCTCAGCCCGGGCCAGGTCCAGCTGCTCGTGCCGGATCTTGGCCCGAATCCCCTGGTAGAGGCCGCTGAAGTGATGCCCGAGCCGGAACAGGCGCAGCTCGGCGGCAGCCTCGCGACAGGTGACGAGCCAGTCGTAGTACAGGGCGCGGCGCCTCTCGGCGGTGGTACGCACCACCCACTCGTGGACGCGGATCGCGTAGCGGACGACCACGAACAGGGCCGGAATCGTGCTGACCAGCAGCGCCACCGGCACCCACCAGCCAAAGCGGAAGAGCACGACGGCCATGGCGACGAGGGTGATCCCGTTCTGGAGGAGGCCTCCCAGGCTCTCGATGAGGGCGACCGGCCGGTGCTGGGCGTCGGCCCGTGCGCGGTACAGCTGATCGTGGTAGTCGGGGGTCTCGTAGTAGGCGAGGTCGGCGACCACGGCGCGGTCGTGGATGAGCGAGCTGATGTGGTCCTTGACGAGCTCGCTCTGGGCGGCTCGGACCCAGCGCGTGACGGCGCGCAGGACCTCGGACAGGAGGACGAGCACGGCCATGAGCAGGGCGAGGAGGACCGGCGTGCGCGCCGCCTCCCACGACGATCCTGCCTCGACCGCGGCGACCAGGGCATCGACCAGGGTCCGCGTGAGGTACACGATCACCACGGGCAGGAGGCCCTGGACGAAGAGGAGCGCCATCCAGACGACGGTCCAGGCCCGGGCCGAGGTCCACGCCAGGCTCAGGGCGCGGGGGAGATAGCGAAGCTGGGTGAGGGCTCTGCCGAGCCGGACGACCACGAAGGAGATGGTGTCGCGCACGGTCGGCGGCTCGGACGATCAGCCCTTGTCCTGGCCCTCACCCGAGGCGGAGGTTCCCTTGCGCGCCGCGGACGTCGGGGCGGTCTTCTTCCTGTCCGGGCTGTGCATGTTGACCTGGCCCTCGAACGAGGCTCCTTCCTCGATCAGGATGCGAGGCGCCGTGATGTTGCCGACCAGGTGAGCGGAGGGGCGGAGCTCGATCTTCTCGTCGGCCGTGACGTCGCCCTCCACGTTCCCGGCCACCACCACGGTGCGAGCGTGGAGCAGGGCCTTGACCTTGCCGCTCTCGGCCACGAACACCTTGCCGGAGCAATCCACCTTTCCGGTCAGCTCGCCGTGGATTTGGACGTCGGCCTCGCCGACCAGCGTGCCGTCGATGTGCGTGGGGCGGGCGATGGTCGTGACCGACTCGGCCGGGGCCTGCGGCTTGGCCTGCTGCCGTGCAGGGGCCTGCGCCGGGGTGGAACTGGGTGTGGAGCGGTCGTCGCGTCCGAAGATACCCATGGTGGCTGCCTCCAACCGAGCGACTCGAGAGGGTTGGAGCGGGCAACGGGATTCGAACCCGCGACTCTCAGCTTGGGAAGCTGATACTCTACCAGCTGAGTTATGCCCGCTCGGGCGGGGACTGAATGTAGCACACCGACCGACGCTCAGCAAGGGCGGGGATGACAGGCGCGCTTGCCGCCCGCCGTGCCTGTCAGCCGCCGAAGAAGCCGGAAGAAGAAAGCGCCGCGAAGGCGGCGCTTGCGTGCTCCGTCGGGGGCTCGCGGCTACTTCAGCAGGCCTTCCAGGAAGGTGGTCAACAGCACCACGCCGAAGCCGGTGGCTCCCTTGGGCATGCCGTCCTTCTCGCTCTCCTTGTACGCCACCCCGGCGATGTCGAGGTGAGCCCACGCCACCTTGTCGGGCACGAACTGCTTGAGGAACATGCCGCCGGTGACGACCCCACCCCAGCGGTTGCCCGCGTTCTTGAGGTCGGCCCAGTCACTCTTGAGGTAGGACAGGTACTCCTCGTACAGGGGCAGCGGCCACACCCGTTCGCCGACGATCTCGCCCAGCCTGGCCAGGGTGTCGAGCAGCTCCTGGTTGTTGCCCATCATGCCTGCCGCCTCGTCACCCAGGGCGACCCGGCAGGCGCCGGTGAGGGTCGCGAGGTCGATCGTGATGTCGGGGTGGAAGCGCTCGGAGTAGGTGAGGGTGTCGGCCAGCATGAGCCGGCCCTCGGCGTCGGTGCTCTCGATCTCGACCGTCTTGCCGCTGGCCGTGGTGACGATGTCTCCCGGCCGGATGGCGGTCCCGGACGGCAGGTTCTCGGCTGCCGGGACCAGGCCCACCACCTTGAGCGGCAGCTCCAGCTCGGCCACCGCCCGCATCACGCCGAGCACGGTGGCGGCGCCGGACATGTCGTACTTCATCCAGCCCATGCCGCGCGCGGGCTTGATCGAGATCCCGCCGGAGTCGAAGGTCACGCCCTTGCCGACCAGGACGACGGACTTCTTGGGCTTCTTGGGGCGATGCTCGACGACGATCAGGCGCGGCTCCTCGACCGAGCCCTGGCCGACTGCGAGGATTCCGCCCATCTTCTCCTTGAGCAGCTCTTTTTTGCCCAGGATGGTGACCCTGAGACCGCTCACCTCCTCGGCTACCTCGCGCGCCGCCAGGGCCAGCTTCTCGGGGGTGAGGTCGTTGGCTGGGCGGTTCGCCAGGTCGCGGGCGAGCTGCACCGAGCTGCGCAGCAGGCGGACCCGCTGCAGCTTCTCCTCGAGAGCCTCCTCGGACTCGCGGGTGAGGGGAAAGACGTGCAGCCCGTCGATCTTGTCGAACTCGTTCTTCTTCGACTTGAACTGGTCGAAGGTGTAGTCGGCGAGGGACGCCTCGCGCAGGGCAAAGAGGCGCGACTCCGCCGCGGACAAGCCGTTCACCTGGATCGGCATCGCGATCCCGATCTGGTACTCGCGATTCTTGGTCGCCTGCCGCATGACCCGCTGCAGGGCGGCGCGCAGCTTGCCGTGGCTCAGGCCCTTGGCCTCTCCCAGACCGACGAACGTGAAGCGTCGGGCGATCGCGAGCGGGCACTCGCCGGAGATGATCTCGCCGTCGTCGCCGCGCGGTCCGAGGGCCTTGGCCTTGGCCCTGAGCGCATTGCGCTCGCTCTTGGAGAGCTCGATGCCGTCGACGGGATCGGCCCCGGCGCAGTGCAGGATGTACAGGCAGTCGAGAGGTTCCTCGCTGGGTTCGCGGTATTGAAAAAGATCAGCCATACGGTGATCCTGACCTCCCTCACTCAGCTCGGCCGCGCATTATAGCACACCTTTTCAGGCTGCTATCAGATTGTTTCTAAAGAAGTTGTCTGGTGATTCTCAGGGCATCCCCAGCGCGGAGGAGAACGTCGCGACTGAGGCCAACGGCTGCCACATCCTGCACACTCGCGCGTGCCGGCGCGCGCCGGCTGACGCCGGACGGCCGGTCAGGGCTGGGCGTCGTCCAGAGCCTGGGCGAATGCGCCGGCCGTGGGCTGGTCGAAGGCGGTCAAGCGGATGCGCGAGAGGACGGGATTGGGGTGGGCGCGGAGCCAGCCCAGCAGCTCGTCGACGATGTCTCGGGTGCCCTTGTCCTTGGGGTAGCCGAAGATCCCGGTGGAGATCGCCGGCAGGGAGAGCGACGTCGCTCCGAGCTCGAGGGCGCGGTCGAGGCTCGAGCGGACCGCCGAGCGCAGCTTGCGTTCCTCGTCGCCCTCGCCCCAGCACGGGCCGACCGCGTGGATCACCCAGCGGCTGGGGAGCGCGCCGGCAGTCGTGACCGCGGCGCTGCCCACGGCGACCGGTGCCAGGCGGTCCGACTCCTCCTGGATGACGGCGCCGCCGCGGCGCACGATGGCGCCGGCCAGCCCCCCGCCGTGGGCGAGCATGCTGTTGGCGGCGTTGACGACTGCGTCCACGCGTTCCTCGGTGATGTCACCGCGCACCGCCTCGACGGTGCACGATCCAACGACGCGCGAGGTGAGGGTCTCGGGAGGCACGCCAGGATTGTAGCGCGCTCCGTACCCACGTGGACGGCCGCTGCGCCACCACGCCGCGGCAAGTGCCCGTTCGACGGCGGAGCCATCTGTGGCGTTTTTCGGCGCCACTGACCTGCCGGTCAGCCTGGCGCCCCCCGCCGAAACAACGCCAAAGGTGGCTCCGCACGGGAAGCGCGCCCTGAGAAGGTCCGTCCACTCAGCACGCCAGTCGCGGCGCGGCCGCAGGCCGCGCTGGCGGGCGTCGAGCCCGCCAGCCGCGACTGCGCCGCGCAGCGGCGCACGTGAACGCTCCCGAGGCGAGCGTGGCAGGTCGTATCAGCGGGACGGGCGGCCCACGGCCACCCACTGGTGGGATCGAGCCACGAGCCGCGTAGCGGCGAAGTGATCGGCGCCCGGCAATGCACCCGAGTCGACCTGAGGCAGGGCTGCCCGGCTACACTGTCGGCGTGAAGCAGGTCCGTTGGCAGCCCGAGCGCGATGCCCGCGTGCAGCTCGAGGAGCTGCTGCCTGCCGCCGACGAGCCCGGGATCCTGGTGCTCGGCTTCAGTGCCAGCGGGGGCGGCGAGGCGCTGGAGTGGTCACTGCTCGAGCGCTGGACACGGAGCAGGTCCGTGAGCGTGGCCGAGGTGGCCGGCGAGCTCCGCGACTCGGCTCTCGAGGTGGCCCTGTGCTGCGACCTGGTGTACCTGCGGCGGGGCGCTCGGATCGGGCTGCCGGCGATCGGGGAGGTCCCCCCGGCCGGGCTGGTGTGGGCGCTGGTCCGTGCCGGCAGACCCGCCCTGGCCCGTGGGCTGCTGGGCGCGGGACCGATTCCTGCGGACGAGGCGCTCGACTTGAGGTTGGCCCAGGCCGTGCTAGCGCCCGGCGATCCGTTGCCGTTGCCCCACCCGTGCTCGCTGGTCGCTCTCACCGCGGTCCGCGATCTGATGCGCACGCGCTCGCCGCACGCGCCCGCACTGCGCCTCGAGCTGGCCACCTTCCAGCTTCTGTTCGCTACCGGACAGCCGCAGGAGGGCGCGCGCGCCTTTCTCGAGGGCCGCCAGCCGCGCTTCGAGGGCTGAGATCGGGCCGAGGGCTCGCGGGAGCTCGGCGTCCCCCGTGACCGCCCGCGGTCAGACAGAGGGCGCAGCGTGGATGAGCACGAGCAGGAGGCGTCGACAAAGCTCTCCCGGTCCGGCGCTCGGAACGACCAACGCTGGCCGTCCGCTGTGCTACCTTCACCGGCGGCGCGTGCCGCCGACTCCAGTCGATTGACCGAGGGGGGATGAGGCATGGACTTCGCCTTGGACGAGCATCAGGAGATGGTCCGCGACATGGTGCGGTCCTTTGCCGAGGACCGGATCCGGCCTGGTGCGGCCGCTCGCGACCGCAGCGGGGAGTTCCCCACGGCGATCTTCGCCGAGATGGGCGAGCTCGGGCTGCTCGGCATGTTCGTGCCCGAGGAGTACGGCGGCGCCGGCATGGACACCCTGTCGTACCTGCTCGCGATCGAGGAGCTGTCCCGGATCGACGCGTCGGTGGCGGTGGGCGTGTCGGTGACCAACTCGGTGTGCTGCTGGCCGATCCTCCGTTTCGGCGACGAGCAGCAGAAGCGGACCTGGCTCAGCGAGCTCGCCTCGGGCAAGGCGCTGGGCGGGTTCATGCTGACCGAGCCCGAGGCCGGTTCCGATGCCGCCAGCCTGCGCACCCGCTACCGGGACGACGGCGACCATTGGCTGCTCGAAGGCTCCAAGGCGTGGATCACCAACGGCGGCGTCGGCCGCTACTTCGTCTGTCTGGCGACCAGGGACCTGAAGCTCGGCGTGGGCGGGATCTCCGCCTTCGTGCTCGACGCCACCGCCGCCGGCGTGGTCATGCACAAGCCCGAGGAGAAGATGGGCCTGCGCTCCTCCAAGACCTGCATGGTCAGCCTCGAGGGTGTCCAGCTGCCCAAGCGCGCCCTGCTCGGCGAGGAGGGGCAGGGCTTCAAGATCGCGCTCGCGACCCTCGACCACTCCCGCCTCGGCATCGCCGCCCAGGCGGTCGGCATTGCCCGCGGTGCGCTCGAGGAGTCGCTGCGCTACGCCCGCGACCGCAGGCAGTTCGACCAGCCGATCATGAGCCACCAGGCGATCGCCTTCCGCCTCGCCGAGATGGACACCGAGATCGCTGCCGCCCGGGCGTTGCTGCTGCAGGCGGCGTGGGCCTCCGAGCAGCCGGGGCGGCACTCGCGCGAGTCGGCGCGGGCCAAGCTCTACGCCTCCGAGATGTGCAACCGGGTCGTCGCCTGGGCGGTTCAGATCCACGGCGGGTACGGCTACTCGAAGGAGTACACCGTGGAGCGGCTCTACCGCGACGCCCGCGTGACCACGATCTACGAGGGCACCTCCGAGGTGCAGAAGATGGTGATCGCACGCGCACTCGCTGAAGAGGCGAGAGGGCTGTGAGCGGTGTTAGGCTGCCGCGGTGCGGGCATTCGTGCGTGCTCTCTCCCTGGCAAGGCCCCACGCCGGCTGGGTCGGCGTGGCGCTGGTCAGCCTGGCGCTGGCCGGATCGGCGACGGTCTTCGCCTACAACTTGGTGCGGCCCGTCTACGACGAGATTCTGAGCGGCCGCGGGCCGGTGGGCGAGGTTGCGCCCGCCTCCGAGATCGCTCACACGCGCGTGATCCGGGCCCTCGACGCGGTGTCGGGGGGGGCGCGGCGCTGGCTTCAGGCGAGGGTCGGGGACTATCGCCTCGCCATTCTGGCGCTCGTCGCCCTCGCCATCGTGGTCAAGAACGCCTTCACCTTTGTCGGGCGCTACGCGGTGGCGCGGCTCGGGCTGGTGACCATCCGCAACTTGCGCAACCGCATCTTCGACGCCCTGCTCGGGCAGAGCCCCGCCTACTTTCACGCCACGACCTCGGCCACGCTGGTGTCACGGACGGTGAGCGACGTGCAGCTGATCAACGAGGCCTTGGCCGAACGGTTGGGGGACCTGCTCCAGGACGCGCTGACATTGGCCCTGCTTACCGTGTACGTGCTCTCGCTCAACCTCCGCCTGGCCCTTGCCACCCTGGTCCTGGCGCCGCTGCTGGTGGCACCGGTGCTGCATCTCTCCCGACGCCTGCGCCTCCGCTCGCGGCAGTCCCAGGAGGAGATGGGGGCCATCGCCTCGGTGCTCGACGAGACGGTCAAGGGGATTCGCGTGGTCCAGGCTTTCGGGATGGAGGGGCACGAAGCGAGCCGCTTCCGCGCCGCCACCCAGCGCCAGTATCTGGCCAACCTCAGGGCTCGCGCCATCCAGGCGGCCACGGCGCCGATCATGGAGGTCGTCGGCAGCGTGGCTGCGGTCGCCCTCCTCGGCTATGCCTCGGCGCAGATCGCTGCCGGGAGGATGACCCTGGGCGACCTCTCCGCGTTCCTGCTCGGCGCTTACGGTGCCTACAACCCGGTCAAGCGGCTCAACAAGTTCAACCTCGCCCTGCAGCAGGCCGAGGTCGCGGCCGAGCGCGCCTTCGCGGTCGTCGACGCCCCGGTGGCGATTCGCGACCAGCCGCACGCGCGGGATCTCGACGGGATCGGCGAGGGGGTCCGCCTGGAACGCGTGGGCTTCGCCTACGGGGACGGCGAATGGGTGCTGCGCGACCTCGACCTCTGCATCGGGCGCGGAGAGACGGTGGCGCTGGTGGGACCCTCGGGCGCGGGCAAGACCACGGTCGCCCAGCTCATCCCGCGCTTCTGGGATGTGCAGCAGGGGGCGGTTGTGGTCGACGGCGAGGACGTGCGTCGGCTCACCCTGCGCAGCCTGCGGGCGCACATCGCCCTGGTCACGCAGGAGACGCTCCTGTTCAACGACACGGTGCGCGCCAACATCACCTTCGGTCGTCCGGGCATCCGGCAGAGTGACGTCGAGCGGGCGGCCAAGGCAGCGTTCGCGCACGACTTCGTGTGCGAGCTGCCTCAAGGCTACGACACGGTCATCGGGGAGGGGGGGGCGCGGCTGTCGGGCGGGCAGCGACAACGTCTGGCCATCGCCCGTGCCCTGTTCAAGGACGCGCCGATCCTGATCCTGGACGAGGCCACCTCGTCCCTCGACCCCGAGGCCGAGGCCGCGGTCCAGCGCGCCCTGGCCAACCTCATGGAGGGGCGCACCACCCTGGTCATCGCCCACCGGCTGTCCACCGTGCGACGGGCCGACCGGATCGTGGTCCTGGACTCGGGGCAGGTGGTGGAGCAGGGGACTCACGGCGGGCTGATGGCGGCCGGCGGCGTGTATCGGAGAATGGTCGAGATGCAGGAGCTGCGAGATGACGGAGGATAGGCCCATGGTCGTGGCGAGCATGACGGGATTCGGACGCGCGCGGGGGCCGCTGTCCGCGCGCCTGAGCGCGTCGCTGGTCGTGCGCTCGGTGAACCATCGCTACCTCGACATCCAAGTGCGGGCGAGCTTGAGGGACGAGCTACCCGAGGCCGAGGCGGCGGTCCGGGAGGAGGTGGCGGGCCAGCTCGAGCGGGGGCGGGTCACGGTCCAGCTCAACCTCGAGCGGACCGAGCCGCCCGGCACGCGCTTGCTGGTCGATCGCGACGCGCTCATCAGCGTCCTCGAGCAACTGCGCCACCTGGACGCAGGCGAGGGCGCGGCGAGCGGCGTCGGCGTGGGCGACGTCCTCGGCCTGCCCGGCGTCGTGCTCGCGGGCAGCGCGGAGACGGTGCTCGACGAGCAGGAGCTCGAAGCCGTGCGCTTGGTCGCCCGCCAGGCCGTGGACCAGATGGTGCGGATGCGGCGCCAGGAGGGCGAGCGCCTGAGCCGGCAGATCGCCCTGGAGCTGGGCCAGGTGCAGGCCTTCCTGGACTGGTTCGAGCCCGAGCGGGAGGGGATCCGGGCGCGCCACCTGGAGAGGCTGCGGGGACGGCTAACCGAGCTGCTCGAGGTCGACAAGCTGGACGCCGATCGCCTGGCCCTGGAGGCCGCCATGCTCGCCGACCGGGCCGACGTGGCCGAAGAGGTGGTTCGCCTGCGCAGCCACCTGCAGCAGTTCGACGAGCGGCTGGCCAGGGGCGGCGCGGTCGGACGGACCCTGGACTTCCTGTGTCAGGAGCTCAACCGCGAGCTCAACACTCTGGCCTCCAAGTGCCGCGAGCCGGAGGTGATCCCGCGCCTGGTCGACGCCCGCAGCGCGGCCGAGCGGATCCGGGAGCAGGTGCAGAACCTGGAGTAGGGATCAGGCGGTCGAAGACCGCCTGATCTCAGCGCTTGAAGAACCCTGATCCGGGCTTGCCGCCCTCGCCGTCACGCAGCTGCTGGTTGAGGTCGCGGATGCGCTCGTTGAGCCCGTTGATCTTCTGCTGCGCCTCGTCGCGCACGCGCTGGACCTCGCCCTTGGCCTGTTCGAGCTGCTGCTGCATGGCGTCGCCGCTTCCGCTGGCGTCCTGGAGCTGCGCCCGGAGCGAGGCCAGCTCGCCTTCGAGCTGGGCGATCGTCTCGTCCTTCTCCTCGATCTTGACCCGATGGCGCTCTTCGGTCTCCTCGTAGAGCTTCTTGATCTCCACCAGCTCGGTGATCTGGGAAAAATCCGCGGGTGACGGAGCCATCGCGCCCTCCCTGAACTTCTCCTCGATCATGGGAAACTCCTTGCGGAGCTTCAACGAGAGGTCATCCGGGTCGGACGACACCTCGGCCGCCTGCTCGTAGGTGATCATGCCGTTGACGAGCAGGGCGATCAAGGACTGGTTCATGGTCTGCATTCGGTAGTAGGCGACCGACTTGTCGATCTCCTCGTGGATCTCCTTGATCTCCCCGTGCTCGATGTGCTTGGAGATCTTGGGCGAGTTGATCATGATCTCGAGCGCCGGCAGGAGCTCGGTTCCGTCCTTCTTCTGGACCAGTTGCATGGACATGATCGCCCGCAGGACAAGGGCGAGCTGGCTGCGGATCTGCTCCTGGGCGTCGACCGGGAACGAGTCGATGATGCGGTCGATGGTCTGCGAGGCGTTGTTGGTGTGGAGGGTCGAGAAGACGAGGTGGCCGGTCTCGGCGGCGGTGATGACTGTGGACATGGTCTCGAGGTCGCGCATCTCGCCGACCATGATCACGTCCGGGTCCTGCCGCATGCAGTTCTTGAGGGCCTCGTGAAAGCTCGGGGTGTCGGTGCCGACCTCGCGCTGGGAGATGGTCGCCTTGTTGTCCGAAAACAGGAACTCGATGGGATCCTCGACCGTGACCACGTGGCAGGGGCGGGTCGAGGCGATGCGCTGGATCAACGCCGCCAGGCTCGTCGACTTGCCCGAGCCGGTCGGCCCGGTGACCAGCACCAAGCCCGCCGGGAATTCGGTGAAGGTGTCCGCCACGTCGGGCAGGTTGAGCTGCTCGACGGACTTGATCTCGAAGGGGATGCGCCGGAAGACCGCGGCCAGGGTTCCGCGCTGCTGGTACACGTTGCAGCGGAAGCGTGCCACTCCCGGCACGCCGTAGCCCAGGTCCACGGACTGGTTCTTGTCGAGCCTGCCTTGCTGCGCCGGGGTCAGGATCTCGTGGATCATCCCTTCCACCTGCTCCGGCTTCAGCGGCGTGGCCTTGATCGGGATGAGCCGACCCTTGATGCGGAGAAGCGGCGGACGCATCGGCTTCAGATGGAGGTCCGAAGCGCCCTTCTTGGTCATGAACATGAGCAGCTCTTTGAGCTCCACCGACCGCTCCTTCGTTACTCACGAGAACTCTAACACACCCCGGGGTCAAGGTCGGCCCTCGGGGGTCCTCTCGCGCAGCGCATCCGGCCAGTCACCTCCCGTCTCCGCTGGAGCACGGCCGGGCCCTCGGCACGCGGCCGGGGCACCGAGGCACAGAAAACTATTGCGGGCGGGCCGCCTCCCTCGGCCAGCACGGGAGGTGGACCGAGAACGCGGAGCCCTCGCCTTCGGTGCTCTCGACCGAGATACGGCCCCCGAGGCTGTGGGCGATGCGACGGCAGATGGCCAGGCCCAGGCCGGACCCGGGGCGCTGGTCTTCGGGCGCCCGGCGCACCTGGACGTACTCGTCAAAGATTCTAGCCAGCTGATCGGCGGGGATGCCGATGCCGGTGTCGCGCACGGTGATGACGACCGAGTCCGCCTCCACGTGCCCGGCGATCTCCACCTTGCCCCCGGAGGGGGTGTTCTTGATGGCGTTCTCGACCAGGTTGTGCAGGACCTGGCGGATGCGCATGGCGTCTGCCCGCACGCCCGGCAGGGGTCCGCTGTCGACGGCGCACAGCCGGACCTCGGCCCTGCTCGCCAGGGGCTTGATTTCCGCGACCAGGGTCGAGATCAGGGGGCCGATCTCGACCCGGCAGATGTCGAGGTGGATCCTACCGCTCTCCATAGCGGCCAGGTCCACCAGGTCGAGGACGAGCCGGCGCAGCCGCAACACGCTTTCGTACGCGATGGTGAGAAACGACAGCTGCTCCTTGCCGAGACCTGCGCTGAGGTCGGTGATCAGGATCTCGAGGTAGCTCTGGATGACGGTCAGAGGGGTCTTGAGCTCGTGGGCCGAGGCCGACAGGAATCGGGCGCGGACCTCGTCCGCCTGGCCCAGCTTCTGGTGCAACCTCTCGAGCTCGGAGATCCGGCGCTTGAGCGCCGCGCGGATCTTCGTTTCCCGCTCCCGCTCGACCGGGCTGGTGCTCCTGAGCGCGACGCGGGCCGTGGTCTGGGATCCCGGGAGCCGCTCCCCCCACAGCTCCACCTCGACAGGCTTTTTGCCAGCGATGGTGAGAGTGCCTCGCTGACCTCCGTGCGAAACGGGCTCGTCCAGTACCTCGGTCAGCCAGTCACCGAGCTCGTCGCTTCCGGCTTGCGGCCCCCGGAGGTGGTCGGCGAGGCGGACGCCGACCAGCTCCCTTGGTTCGACCTCGAGGCGGCGCAGCAACCGTCCCTGGGCCGCCGTGACGCACCCCTCGGCATCGCACTCGACGACCAGGTCGGCCATGGCCAGGGCCAGCTCCCTCCACGCCGCGGCGTCGGCCTCGAGCAGCGACCGGCCGGGGAGCCAGTGCTCGGCGAGGTGGGCGGCCGCTGCCAGCAGATCGAGGTCCGCTCCGGAGAAGGTCCGACTGCGCGAGACCATGCGCCAGACTGCCGCGGTGCCGCCGAGGTCGAAGGGGACCGCGGCGATGCTGACGACGCCGCTCTGGCGCAGGAGGTGGCGGACCTGGGCGAGCAGCTCGCAGCCCTCGACACTCTCGATCAGGATCGGCTCGCCGGACTGGAGGACCTGGTCGAGCTCGGGGTAGCGATCGAGCGCGACCATGAGGTCCCCGACGATGTGCCGCTCGGAGCTGGCAAGGACGATGAGCGCGCTGCGGCCGTTGGGGACCAGGACCGAGGTGTGATCGACATCGGCGACGGCGGTCAGGTCGAGCACCGCTCGGGACAGGGCGTAGGACCTGGTCGGCTCCTCGGCCACGTTCCCGGCCCAGGTCAGGAGGCTGCGCGCGGTCGCGGGCGGCAAGGCGCCCAAGCG